>SKEJ01000372.1_pt1 | contig 29948 bp, 25 predicted proteins | sample 4826721 | NCBI WGS metagenome assembly SKEJ01 (sample SAMN11008812, study PRJNA524170) | human gut metagenome | biome: Human fecal sample; material: Feces; isolation source: fecal sample from pouch patient p31 | host: Homo sapiens | place: Israel: Tel-Aviv | collected 2015-06-02 | reverse complement strand
ATTAAATATATACGGAAGCAGGCTTCGTAAGACATGCCAGACCTAATTAAACACCCCAGAAAACAAGTTGGTTAGCAGATGCAGTAAACAAGTTGTTTTAGAGCGCATGGACGCGCTCTGTGTGTTTTAGAGGGATCTATGACGGTCGAAAAAGACGAGGTAAAAACTCGCCTGACACCAGCGGAGTGGGCCGAAGCTGAAGCCAAATGGACGTCAGGCGAATATACACTCTCAAAGCTGGAGGAAGAGTACGGCATTCGTCGTGAAACACTCTCCAGACATTTCAAAAAGCGAGGATTAGAGAAAGGCGCGGACTCTGTTGGGAAGATGGTTCGTGAGTCTCTTAAATCTGACGCAGAGCTTCGCGCTAAAGCCCGTGCGGAAAAGATAGAAGAACGTCGTACACGTTATGACGGCTGGGCGTATGCGTTGGGGCAGATGGTGATGGTCGAAGTCACTACGGCCAAACGTGAGGGTAAGCCTTTAGGGGCGATTGAGGATTCTCTCAAGAGCTTACAGAGAGCCAGTAATACCCTTGCAAAATGCTTTGAAGTTTCGTCCAAAGCATTGGGCATGGATCATGCGGAAAATGACGAGGAAGAAATTCCGAACCTGGTATTTGGTGAGCTTACGCCTTCCCAGGTGGCGAAATTACGTCAGGAAGACGACGAGCCTGAAATCATCGATGACGAATTGCTTGAGACGTTGGAAGAAGAAGCTCTAAGCGAATTTGATGCGACAGATGATGGAAGTGAAGGGGAGGACGAATAATGGCAATCCCGTCCTCGCTCAGTCTTGTGCAACTGCATTCTGGACAGATGAAAGTCTTCCAGTCTCCGCATCGATTTAAAGTTGTTTGTGCTGGTCGACGCTGGGGAAAATCCCGGTTGTCGATCTCCACTATTATTCGTGCGGCGGCAAAGGAAAAAAAGCAAAGGGTCTGGTATGTCGCTCCTACTTACCAGATGGCTCGCCAGATTTTGTGGGACGATCTACAGGAAGTTCTGCCTCGTAAGTGGGTTAGGAAAAAGAACGACACCACGATGACAATCGTGTTGAAGAACGGTTCGGAGATCGCCCTCAAAGGTGCTGATAAGCCTGACACTCTGCGCGGCGTAGCGTTGCATTTTGTAGTGCTTGATGAATTTCAGGATATGAAGGCTGACACCTGGTACAAGGTGTTACGACCTACTCTTTCATCGACACGCGGCGGTGCACTGATCATTGGTACGCCAAAAGGCTTCTCGGAATTTCACAAACTGTGGACGATAGGCCAGAACGTAGAGCTGCAAAGAAAGGGACAGTGGAAGAGCTGGCAGTTTGTAACTGCCGATTCTCCGTTTGTACCTACGGCGGAAATTGAAGCTGCTAAGAACGATATGGACCCCAAATCGTTCGCTCAGGAGTACCTGGCCAGCTTTGAGAACATGTCCGGGCGCGTTTACTACCCGTTCGATCGTAACGTGCATGTAAAACCGCTTCAGTTCAACCCTCGGTTGCCTATATGGGTAGGGCAGGACTTCAACATTGACCCGATGTCTTCAGTAATTTTGCAACCTCAGCCAAATGGTGAGCTATGGGCAATTGATGAATTGGTGCTCTTTTCCTCTAACACGGCAGAAGTTTGTGATGAGCTTGAGAGACGCTTCTGGCGCTGGAAATCACAGGTAACGGTATTTCCAGATCCGGCAGGTGCTTATCGCCAACATGCTCGTGGGGAGTCTGACGTAGACATATTCAAAGAGAAGGGATTCTTACGTGTCGATTATTCGAAAAAGCACCCGCCAATTGCGGATCGTGTTAATGCTGTTAACCGAATGCTGATGTCCGCATCTGGAGATATCCGGCTGTATATCGATCCGAAGTGCAAGCATTTGATTGATTCACTGGAAAAAGTCATCTACAAGCCTGGAACACGAGATATGGATAAGACAGGTGGCATTGAGCATAGTGCAGACGCATTGGGCTATCCAGTACATCGTAGGTATCCAGTCAAAAACCGTGTTATTCTTGGTGGTTCTCGATAGGTAAGTAGTTATCTAAGGTTATTCAAATGGAATTGAACGACAAACAAATTAAGGATCTGGTGGCGCGACGCCACCCGGAATACGAAAAGAAAAAAGAACATTGGGACTTCCTCGCCAGCACTTACGCTGGCGGGCGTGGTTGGTTTACAGACAATATCTTTCGTTACTTTAAAGAGGGAGATCAGGAGTTTAAGGAGCGAGTTGAACGTGCTTATCGCTTCAACCACACTCGTGAGGTGGTAAACCTCATCAACAAATATCTCTTTAAAGAAGACATTCATAGAAATATCGAAGAGGCACCAGAGCAGATCCGCAATTTCTGGAAACGTGCGACTCGCCAGAATGCCTCTATTGACTCATTTATGGCCGCTATTGATTTGCAGTCGTCTATTTACGGTCGCATATGGGTTGTTGTCGATAGCACGATGAGTGGTGATGTTGAGTCAGTAGCTGACGAGAAAAAGAAAGATGCTCGCGCCTACGCCTACTGGATTTCACCTCAGCAAATGCTGGATGTGGCATGGGACGACGACGGGAATATGTTGTGGGCGTTAATTGTGGAAGTCGCTCGTGATGACGCAGATCCTTTTACTTCTACAGGTCAGGAATACCAACGTTATCGTCTGTGGACACAAAACGAGTGGTATCTGTTCCGTGAGGAAGTGAAGAAGGGCGCTGGTGGAGCAGGTCGCCGTCAGGCAAAAGTTATTTTAGAGGATAGCGGTGAGCATAATCTCGGCGTAGTTCCTGTGTTTCCTGTTGATTGTATTGGAGAAAGTGAATCACCGTATTTCAGCCCATCGTTGATCGATGATATCGCTTATCTTGATCGTGCGGTTGCAAACTATCTGTCAAACCTTGATGCCATTATTCAGGATCAGACATTTAGCCAGTTGGCTATACCGGTACAGTCGCTTTTACCTGGTGATGAAAACCACACTAAAGTGCTTGAAATGGGCACAAAGCGAGTCTTCACCTACGATTCTGAAGGTGGAAACCAGCCGTTTTATCTGTCACCAGACCCGAAACAAGCTCAGATGATCATCACTACGATTAAGACGGTGATTAACGAAATCTACCATTCAGTTGGTGTAGCTGGTGAGCGAACGAAGCAGGACAACGCACAGGGAATCGATAATTCATCTGGTGCCGCAAAAATGTATGACTTCCAGCGTGTAAATAGCTTGCTTGTCACAAAAGCAGAGCGTCTGGAAAGGGCTGAACGCCAAATCATGCTACTGGTTGCGAAATGGATGGGGGCAGATCTGGACGAAGACCACTCTTTAATTGCGTATCCAGAAAGTTTCGATATTCGTGGCCTTACTGATGAATTTTCTGTTGCCGAGAAACTGTCATTACTTCAGGCACCGGACTCTGTACGTCGTCACCAGATGGAAATGCTTATTGAGAAGATTTTCCCGAACATTACTGAGGCGATGAAAAAGGAATTTGATAAAGATCTCTTGAATTTTCCTCCAAAAAATGATCTAAATACCCTTGAAAATAAGTCAGTACTTACTTATGATCGTGGTGCAGCCCAAGAAAGCGGGCAAGATCAACCCCGAGGGAATGGGGACTCATCTACTCAAGAGAACGAGTGATAAGTAACAAAAGGAATTTTTATGAATCTGTGGCAAATGCTTTTGGCCCGTCGTGGTCTGATGGATGTCGCTGAAGCGCATGAGCGTGGAGGCGCTGGCGGTGTAGCTGCTGATAATGAGCAGAGCACACAAGATCCTGACAAACAGGGTGAACAAAAAGAGCAGCCGAAGGGCGATGACGAATACGCTGGCATGACTCAGGAAGAGTTACTGGCCGAACTTCGTAAAACCAAGAAAGCTGGTGCTGAACTGCTGAAGGAGAACATGAAGCGCAAAGAGAAAGAGCGCACATTGGCCGATCAGCTTGCTCAGTACGGTGATATCGACCCGGCGCGTGCTCGCCAGCTTTTAGAAGCTGAACAGGCCGCAGAAAATGCACGTCGTGAGGCGGAGCAAGCTGAACTGGAGCGTCGTGGTGAGTTCGATGCTGTTAAAAAACAGATGATCGAAGCACACCAGGCAGAGCTGGCACAGCGTGACGAACGTTATACAGCACTGGAAAGTGAAAACGCATCACTGAAATCTCAATTAGTCGAGATGACCGTGGGCGCTTCCTTCAGTAACTCTCTCTTCCTACGTGACAAAGTTCTGATGACCCCGGCAAAAGCCCGCGTGATCTACGGTTCTCATTTTGAAGTGGGTGAAGACGGTAGCGTAGTGGGTTATGACAAACCGGCAGGTCATAAAGAACGAGCTGTTCTGGTTGACGGTGAAGGTAAGCCGTTGCCGTTTGAATCCGCGATTGAACGCATTGTGCGGGCAGATCCGGAAGCTGACGCATTGATGCGTAGCGAAGCCAAGCAGGGTGTAGGCTCACATTCCAAATCGACCTACACAATATCCCAACCGAAGAACAAGTCGACTATGGATAAGTTGGCCTCCGGTCTGGGGAAAATTGGACTTAAGTAACATCTAAATCAAAGGGAATTGATAGATGCCATTACTGCGTGAAGAAGCTGAAAAGCTGTCTAACAACGAACTTGAACAGGGTGTGATCGAAACTATCATCGATCGCGATGACCTGTTTGCCATCCTGCCTTTTATGAAAATTAATTCAAAGGCATATCTGTACAACCGTGAAAAAACGCTGAGCGAAGCTACTTTCATTGATGTGAACGACACCATCACCGAAGGTGCAGCAACCTTCGAAGAGAAAGTTGCGAAGCTGCGCATTCTGGCTGGCGACGTTGACGTCGACAAATTCCTGGCTACCACTATGGCTGATACCAACAACCAGCTGGCTATCCAGGTTCGTCAGAAAGTCAAAGGTCTGGCTCGTGCCTTCCGTCGCAATCTGATTGTTGGCGACTCCACCACTAACAACAAGGCGTTTGACGGCATTCCACGCCTGATGCACGCAGATCAGAAGATCGATATCGCCGGTGCATCTATGACTTTCTCCATGTTCGACGAACTGGTCGATGCGGTGAAAGATCTTGGTGCTGACTGCATCATGATGCGTTCAGAGCACCTGCGTGCTTACCGTGCGCTGCTGCGTACAGTAAACGTAGGTCCGTCTGAAATCATGATGGAGAACTTCGGTCGTCCGATGCTGTGCCATAACGGCGTTCCGTTTATCGTAAACGACTTCATTCCGACCGATGCTGGCAAAGCAAGCATCTACTGCCTGCATCTGTCAGAAGAGAACGGCGTTACTGGTCTGTATGGCGGCGACAACGCAGGTATCGTTGTTGAAAACATTGGTACTGTACAGAACAAAGACGCAGTACGTACCCGTGTGAAGTGGTACTGCTCTCTGGCGAATAAGCACGATAAGGCTATCGCTGCACTGACCAATGTAAAAATTTAATCAGTGTTGTAGATAAGTAATTATCTATGTTTAAGGGTGGGCTATACGCCCACCCTTTTTGTAGGAGCAAGAAATGCCAGAACAAAAGATGAAGATTACGGAAGAGGCATTTTCGGATTTTACGGGGCATATGTGCCGCGCCGGATTTACCAATTCTATCTCCGATGAACCTTTAACCGAGCGGCAACAAAGTCAGCTATCTGCTTGTTTGCAGGCGGTTCCCTTCTCCCAATCCGTAAACATAACTCCGGCTTCACCATCAGTTTTGGTTGGGAAAACTGTTCAACTTAGTGCAGGTATTAGTATGGGTAAGAGTGCCAGTTCATTTACCTGGAAGTCAGCCAATGATCAAATTGCAACCGTTAACGGCACTGGATTAGTAACTGGCGTAGCCCCAGGCAAAGTGAAAATTACCGCAACTGATCAGGAAACCCAGCTTTCCGCGTCAGTGGAAGTCACCGTAAATCCGGTAGCCGTTAAATCCGTAACGGTAACGCCAGACTCAACCTCTGTTGAGAAAGGGAAATCAGTCAGTCTGAAAGCGAATGTTCAGCCGTCAAATGCGACGAATAAGGCAGTTACCTGGTCTTCCAAAAATGAAGACAAGGCAACGGTAGACCAGAGCGGGAACGTTACTGGTGTAGAAGTTGGCACTGCGACGATTGAGATCGTTTCCCAAGATGGCAGCAAAAAGGCAACTGCAACGGTGGAAGTAACTGCGCCTGTTGTGGCTGTTACCGGCGTCGAAATCGACCCAAATAGCACAACCGTTGAGGCAAACAAAACTGTTCAGCTGACCGCAAATGTCGAGCCGGCAGGAGCCACAAATAAAACCGTTACTTGGGAATCTAAAAATACCGAGTTTGCAACGGTGGACAGCGAAACCGGTGTTGTAACTGGTGTTGCGGCTGGTACTGCCACAATCGAGGTTACTACCCAAGATGGTAGCCACAAAGCGACAGCGACCGTAGAGGTCACTGCCGCACAGGAATAACCGACATTGGGCGGCGAAAGCCGCCCAAGAGGAGAGAAAGCGTTATGAAACCAGCAAAAATTGTTTTATTAGAACCGCAATTTTCCGGTTATTCGGGAATGCTGTGCGGCGTTCAGTTCGAGAACGGGGTATCCGTAGCGGAGTTGCCTTTTATCGATCAGCAGAGGATTTGTGCTTCAATGCGAGCGTCAACAGTAGAGGGCAAAAATGTTTCTCCGTCTGCCGCATACAGTGATCGTGGTGAATTGACAGCAGACCTGATTACCGAGCCAGCAGCGCCTGACATTGTGCCAATGAAACGTGGAACACCAGATGAACCGGCCAAACAGATCCAGGCTTTCACACGAGAAGAGCTGGAGTCCATTGCAGACAACGAAGGTATTGCCGGTCTACGAGTTATTGGTAATCAGGTTGGTGTCAAAGCGAAAGGAATTGTCGAGATGATTGAAGGCATCCTGAAAGCACAAGGCGGTGAGTAATGGCGCAGATCGACTCGTATCGTAGCGGTGAAGCTGTTTCTCTTTCATTTGCCTTCAACGTGCTGGATATCGAATCTGCTACCTACACAGTAAAGGACAGCACCGGGGCTATTCTCGTTGATGGCGAGCCGCTAGAAATTACCAGCGGTCAAATGTCGATTCCGGTTGTCGTGTCGGCTGAATATAACCAGCTCTCTGAGAAAGAGCGAGATCTGCGGTACGTCATTGTGAAGGCTGTTGCATCGGGTCTGACGCATGAAGAGCGGCAAATGTATGTTCTGCTGAATAGTTTTGAACTGTCGATACCAGAACAGTCGTTTGCAACTGTCGCTGATGCTCAAATGCAGGCGATCGATATGCTGAATGGGGACACTTTGCTGTCGGATGGTGAAGGCTTAATGCGCAAGCGTCTCATTGAGGCTACCAGACGAATTAAAACTTTACCGTTCTCAATCCGCAAAATTCTACGTATCGACTTTGACCGATACGATCGCCCTCAAAATATGCTGAATGTGTATGACATTCCGTGGGGAGCAGATGGAGCGTACCGGCATGATTTAGTCGATTGGGAAAAGATGACGCAGGAGAAGTTTGAAGAGTTCCCTGACTACTTCAAAGAAGCGTTGATGCTTGCCGTTGTCAACGAAGCGTGTGAGATCGCAAATGGCAATGATGTAGCCGCAGCACGAGAGGATGGCATTTTGTCAGAGTCCATCGGTGAAACAACCAACATGTACCGTACCGGTAAAGCTGCAAACGTGCATGTGGCTCGTAGTACCTGGCGCTTGCTGGTCAGTTACATCAACAACCGTATGATTGTTCGCCGTGCGTAACGCCAGTCGCATTATTTACTTTTGGTCGAAAGGGTTTTTGGCCAGTAATGAGAGCGACCGACAACAACAGGGAGAGAGCATGAATATTTCATGGCAAACAGAAATTGCGATCTACCGCTTTGGCGCAAAGAACGTTTACGGTGAGGCGCAATTACAATTCGTCAGGAAGACGAATGTCGGCGTGGTTAAGTTCGAACAGAGTAATGAGAAATCGTCAGTTCGTGCTGATAGCTCTGGTAGTCGTGGTAAGGCGAGTCTGGAGCTGTTTGATGCTGTGTTAGTAGTCCCTTTAGAAGCGGCTGTACAACTTGATGATGTACTGATCCTTGAAGGTCAAAAATTAAAGGTGTCCAGTGTTCATCGCCGCTGGGGGCTACGAGGAAGACCTGGGCATCTTGAAGTAGGGGCGAATATATGGGTCTGAAATACGATGCGCATCAGTTCAAACGTGCGGGGAATCGACTCAACAACAGCCAGAAAGCATTTAAGCGATATCTTATCCGGGACATGGAAAAGCTGGCGCGTTTGGTTGAGCGTCTCAGCCGTGCAATGGCCCCGCTGGAAACCGGATCTCTGGAGACAGCCATCTTTGCCAGGGTGATTAAAGAAGGTTATTCAGGGCTGCGTATTGAGCTTTCTGTGTCTGGAGCAAAACCACGTCAGGGGCATCCGGGCGTAGAAGTCGGTGACTATGCTAAGTACATGGAGCTGGGTAAATACCGACTCGGTTATCTTTCTCGAATGAAGAACGTGACAAACCCACCAATTGCCGGTGTTAAACCTCGTGTTGGGCCACACTTTCTGGAAAGAGCGGTGGAAATTAGCGAGAAGCAGTTCTCAGAAGCGATTCTTGAGGCTGCCAGAAAAGCCGGTTTTAGGAGAGGTTAATGTGTTTATTGAAGCGTTTGCAAGTTTGATGCAGAAGGCAAAGATTGGCACGGTCGGGACTGACATTTTCTGTCACTACTTGCCTGCCAATGTGAAATCTGGCGTCCTGCTTATTAACCCAAATACCGGTATCAGCATCGATCATGAGCTACAGGGCTTTTACCACGAATCATTCACAATAATTGTGCGTGGTTCGTCAATTACTACGACGGTTGAGAAAGCCAATAAAATCATTGAGATGTTTCCAGTAGAGGAAACGGAATCTGGTGGTGTTTATTTTCGACTTGTACGACCGATGGCGATGCCAATCATTTATCCCAAAAATGATGGGGCATTAATAGAAGCAGGCATTCCTGTTGAATTTGCTGGCTATTTATTGAATTAGGTTAATCGGTAGGTATATACTTACTGTTAGCGCAATGAATGCGTAGAATTAACGGAAAAAGGAGTTTTCCATCAATGTCTAATACCCATGTAAAAAACATCAAACTTGGTGCCTGTAAGGTGTCGTTTGGTGGTGTGGATTTGGGTTACACCAAAGGTGGTGTTCAGGTTGAAATCGCAACCGAAACGCTGAAAGTGACCGTAGACCAGCTGGGCCAGACCACGATCTCCGAGCTGATCCAGGGCCGCAACATCACCATTACTGCGCCGCTGGCTGAATCCGTGTTGAAAAACATGGTCGATCTGATGCCAGGTTCTACGCTGAGTTCTGGCGAAGATACCGTAACCATCACGTCTGCGCAGGGAGTGAACCTGATCGACGTTGCGAAAGAGTTGGTGCTGACCCCGCAGGATGCGACGGATTATGTTCTGACCATCCCTAAAGCAGCAACCGCGGGTAACTTCACCATGACCTACCAGTCTGACGACGTTCGCGTGTTCTCAGTTGAGTTTTCCGCTTACCCGGACGACGCTGGCGTGTTGGGGAAAATGAGCCTCCCAAAGCCGGTTGAGAGCGTCACGCTGACCCCGTCTTCACCGACCGTAAAAGTGGGCACTAAAGTTCAATTGAGCGCAACCTTCACCCCGGCCGATGCAACCAATAAGACTGGCGTGTGGAGCTCTGATGCGACTGATAAAGCGACCGTAGATCAGAACGGACTGGTAACTGGTAAAGCTGTCGGTTCAGCCAATATCACCTTCACAACTAATGACGGTGCCAAGAAGGCGACCAAAGCCGTCTCTGTAACTGCCGCAAGCTAAATTGTGATAACCCAAGAGGCCCATGGATGGGCCTCTGTATGAGTTTAAAAGGATTTAAACCATGACCAAATTACTCGATCTCGACTCCATTCTGCCGCCGAAAAAAAGCATCAAATTTGGTGGCAAAGAATATCCCATCGTTGAAATGACCGTCGGCCTCTTTGTTTCAATCAAGCAGATGGAAGGCAAAGATCTCATGAACATGTCTCCTGTTGAGCAAGTGACAGCTTATGCAGATCTGGTTCGTAAGGTTATCCCTTCAGTACCTGACGAAGTTCTTGAAAAACTGACTGTTCCGCAACTCCAGCAGATCTTCACCTTCGCTATGGAAGTGATTGATGAAGAAAACGAAAAAGCGGCTGGCGAAGGGGCAAAGTAATTTCCCGCGATGAATCCGGGACAAGGACCGTCTCAATAGATCTCGGATTCTATTTCAGTCGTGTAGTTGCTCACTACGCCGTGTCGCCATTAGAGCTACTGAACGTTCCTCTCACGATGTTCTGGATGCTCAGTCGCAATATAGACCGTCTGCGTGCGGAAGAGGATGTCCGCAACTTACAAGTCGCTCGTGCGTCCCAGGCGGATGGCGAGGCTGTGAAGGCGTTCATGGAGGGTTTGCAACTCAGGATTGGAAGACCAGTCGTAACAGATAAAGTCTTCGATCCAAGCCAGGATAAGGCAGACCCTGACGCCAAAGAGCAACTGATGCAAATATTTGGCAGAGGATGACAAGGGAATGTCACAAAACGTAGAGTTTATCCTGTCGCTGGAAGACAAACAGTTTACAGCGTCAATCGATCGTGCGGGGAAACTGCTTACTCGATTTGGTGAGCAGGTAACAAAGCCTGCTCAAAAAATCCAAACCTTTGAACGCTCTTTGGGTTCGGTCGCCCGTATCATTGGCGTTCTGGAAAGCAAGCTCGATTCTACGGCAGATAAACTACAGGATGTAGCTGCCGGTTTTGAGCTTGCTTCAGATGCTACGCGTAAAATGCGTGGCAACATCACCAGCCTCAATTCTGGTCTTAAAGCCCTGATTGAGCGCCTCGATACGACAACTTCTTCAGTAGATAAACTCACCGCGTCATTACGTAAAGTGCAATCAGAGCTAAATGATTTCTCTGATTGGGCGACCTATGCAAGCAAAAGCGCAAGCCGCTTTGGTACGGAGGCCAAAGAAGCCTCTGCGTCCGTGAGTGGCATGAATACGCGCCTTAATACCACGACGAAGCGACTCAGTAATTGGGGTGTCACAACGAGTCAGGCTGCCGAGGGACTGAAAAAGGTTCGTGAGCAGATGGACGAAGTTATCGGACGTCAGCAACTGATTAGCAAGCCGGTACGCGTTCGTACATCTGGAAGTGGCGATGGTGGTAGCGGGCGGCGTAGCGGCGCTTCTGGCCATAGCGGTAAAAGTAACGAAGGAGGTATGTTCTCTGGCCTTCGTGGCAACATTTTCCTGCTTGGCGAGATCGGAGATGCAGCCAGAACGGTTACTGACATCATGTTTGGGTGGCAGAAGCCTATTGTTGAAGCTGCGGCCGAAATGGAACGTATGCGGGTGATGCTTCGAGGGTTGAATAAGGAGAAGTCCAACCCGGGCCAGGCTGCCGCTGATGATATGAAGTACATCGTAGACATGGCGCAAAATGCGCCGTTCGCGATGCAGGCGTTAACAGATTCCTTCGTGAAGTTTCGTTCTGCTGGCTTAGATCCAACCGATGGTTCTCTGAAGGCGCTGGTGGACTCCGTTGCTCGTTTTGGTGGTGATAGTGAGCTGTTGAAACGTGCGGCTGTGGCCGTTCAGCAGATGTCCGGTAAGGGCGTTGTGTCAATGGAAGAGCTACGTCAGCAATTAGGTGAAGCCGTTCCTAACGCGATGCAGGCAATGGCAGACGCCGCAGGCATCACTATGGGGGAACTGACTAAAGCCGTTGCCAGCGGTACGGTTGAGGCAAAACAGGCGTTGTCTCTGATGTTTGTTGGTCTGCGTGCGGAGAATGAGAACGCAGCGAAAGACATGATGCAAACCTACACAGGTGCGCTGGCGCAACTTCAGACGTCATTCACGTTATTTGCTGATCGGGTTGGTCAGGCCGGATATCTGGATTCTCTATCGAAGGGGATGAAAGAACTGGCTTCAATCATGAATAGCGCCGAAGGGATTTCGTTTGCCAATTCTTTAGGTTCGGGGTTAACAACGGCAATCGATGGGTTGCGTCAGCTTGCTCAATGGTTAGCAAAGAACCAAGAGCTGGTAATTAATCTCGGTAAGGTCGTGGCCGCGATGGTTGCGTTCAAACTGATGCGAGCAGGGATCATGGGGGTAGTTGGCGCTGGGAGCCAGATGGTTAGCACCTTTGCCACGATGGCGACCGCCATACAGACTCCATTTAACCTCGGCGCTACAGCAGTAACTCGATTCAATCGTGCGGCACGTATGGGGCTGGCTCCGATCCCCTCTCTTATTTTCGCCATCCGTGGGGCGATTACGGGGCTTAAAGGCGCTTTTGCTGGATTAACGGCGTTCATTGCAGCAAACCCTATAGGGGCAGCATTTACAGTTGCCACTGTAGCTGTTGCTGGCCTAATCACGTACATGACCATGCTCCGCAGCGAAACTTCAAAGGTCGTTGACGAGATTAGGAAAATACCAGAAGCGATGACAGCGGCCAAACGTGCACAAATGGCGGAGTATAAAGCGCGTCTTGAGCAACAAATCACGCAAAAGGAACAAGAGTTAAAATCTGGCGAAAAGGTGGTTTATGGGCCGGGTATGGCCGGAACTACAGTAAAGATTAATCAGGATGAACGTAAGCGTATAGAAAATGAGCTAAATGACCTTCGTAAGAAACGCGATAAAACTACTGGGGCAATTGAACGCGGAGACATTGCTGTAGCCAAACGTCTTGCAAAAGATGCGGCAGAATCACAGATAGAGAAAATACGGGAAGAGAATAGAGACTTTGCGGCAACATTCGCTAAAGCTCGTCAAGAGGCTCTGGAGAAGATCCAAAAAATCAATGATGACGATTCACTTTCTGATGACGAAAAGAACAAACTATTGGCACCGTTACGTGAAACGGTAAACAAAAGCTATCTGGAGCCTGCGCAAAAACTGGTTGATTCACTTTCTTCTCGTAAGAATGCTGTCGAGGGGCAAATAGCCACTCTTAATGATCAGCTTGAAAAAGCGAAAAAGGAAGGAAACACCGAGCAGATCAAGAAACTGCAAGGCAGTATTCGTGGTTATCAGGAGAATTTGGAAGTCGTCGCTCAGGAACTGACTCAGGCAGAGTTCGAGAGAGATAACGCGGCCAAAACTGGTAAGGGCGTAATGTCAAACCAGGGGACTGTTCTGGGGTTAGGTACAACTGATAAAGCAGCTCAGAAGGCGCTGGCGCAATATATGCGAAACCAGATGGATTCTGCGACTTATCAACGTACTTTGCCTGACGGCACTCCGATGATGGACTTCGAAGGTAAGCCGATTATTGGGCCTAAACAACTCAAGACGCAGCTTAATTTGCAGAAAGCATCCAGTGCCAGCTCTCTGGAGAAAATGAGCGATGAAGAGCGTGCCGCAGCCATTGCCGCACTGACTAAAGCTCGTGAACAGGATGCAGCAGCAGCCGAGAAAGCAGCCCAACGATCAGCTAACGCCTCGCAGCGTGCGGCCAAGAAGGAACAGGCAGCGCAACAGAAACTGGCAGCCGGATACCAGAAGGCTCTGGACAAAGCCGATCAGCTTATGGGGCAAATGGGTGAAAGCTCTAAGGCTACGGTATCGTTTGATCAGTCTCTTCGCGATACAACGAAATCGCTGACAGATTTGGCTAATGCGGTTCCTAACGAGTTCATCACTCAAGAGATGATCGACAAGGCGAAAAAACGTCTTGAAGACCTCAAAAATGCGACACCTGAATATCGCGAGATGTTTAATCGCCGCAATGTTGAGCAGATGATCTCCACTTGGGCACCGGAGGCGGATTCCATTATTAGTGCTGGCTATACGCCGTCTCGCGAAGAGAAAGTTGCTGATTTCGAAGACACCTACAACCGCAATCTCAAAGCGTTGATAGAACTTCGTGATAAGGCGTCTGATCCTAAAGTTGTGGCGCTTTATACAAAGAAAATCAATCAACTGATTGCTGCTGGCAATACCGCGCTTATTAAAGAGACGGGGACTGCGACGCAGAAGTTGGCACTGGAATACGAAAACCTGGCAGAGCAGATCGAAAGCACCTGGACTGATTTGTTTAGTGGCTTAACTGATGTCCTGACTGATTTCGTTATTAACGGGAAGATGAGCTTCTCCAGCCTATCTCAGTCCATTTTGAAAGATATCACCAATATGGTCGTGAAGTCGCAGATCACGCTGCCTCTAATGAACATGTTGGGGATGGGAACCACCGCTGCTGGTAGTTCACAGAGTGGTAATTTGCTGACCGGGGTTGCTTCCGCCGTTGCCAATCAAGGGGTACGAATGGGCAACACTGTTAACGGCGACAAGTCTGTAGGAGAAGCCACGAAGGAGACGTCCAGTTCGGTAACTGGATTGGGGCAAACAACACAGCAGACCACCAGCGCAATTGGCACAGCAACAAATGCGATTGGTAGCTGGGTATCGGGGCTATTTGATAGCACCGAAGCCAAAGATGCTGAGACAAAAGCAGTGAAGGACTCCATCTTCTCGATGCAGAACCTCAGCTCTGTTACCGGCGCGCTGTCTGCCGCGTTTGCAATGCTTGGAGCTAATGCTTCCGGCTCTGGTAATAAGTGGTTGAGTTTTGGAGCAACGGTTGCATCTGGTCTTGTTTCAGCTTGGGCTGGCGGTGGATTCGATGGATTGATGTCCGGTTCTTCTGGCTCAACTTCCGGGTTCAACAATCTGACCAGTTCTGCTGCCGATGGCACGAATGGTATTCCTGCAATTCCGAAGTTTGCAAATGGTGGCATATTCGGAAAAGACGGCGTGATCCCGCTCCGGGCATACCAGAAAGGCGGTATCGCCAACTCACCTCAATTGGCGTTGTTTGGGGAAGGCGATATGAATGAGGCGTATGTTCCATTGCCTGATGGTCGAACAATCCCTGTAACGCTCAGTACCGATGGTATGAGTGGAGGAGGAAATGTTCTTTCTCCTGTATCAATTGAGATCAACGTCCATAGTGACGGTAGCACGACAGAATCCGGCGATACAGAAAGCATATGGAACAATGCCGCTCAACGGATGAAAGCAATCGCGCTTGAGACTATCGCTCAAGAGAAACGCCCTGGCGGATCACTCAACCCAAACACTCAACGTAACTAACTATCGACTGTCCCGACCGGGGCAGTCTCACAAGGATGTGAGATGGAAAGACAAACGTTTAATTGGTATCCAGATTACGAATCTGAAAAGAGCGTAAAACCGAATGTAACGGTACTTAATTTTGGTGATGACTACGAGCAGCGACAGGCTCAAGGTCTTAATCGTATTAAAGAAGAATGGTCGTTAACCTTTACCAGATCATACAACGAAATTAATGCAGTCGATGATTTCCTGACTGAGCGATCAGGTGTTGAATCGTTCTATTGGGTTAATCCAAGAGGCAAGCAGATTGTAGTTGTATGTGACAGTCATACGGTCAAGCGATATCAGGGGTACTGTGTCTTAACTGCTACATTCAGACAAGTATTTGAGGCTTAAGTATCTGGATAAGTAAGTACTAATTTACTATCATTGTGGCGCTGACAGGATGTTAGCGCCTACTTATTTCAAGGATGAAACAATGGGAATTAAAGCTGATATTCAGAGCTTATCTCCCTCTGCACTCATTGAGTTGTTCGTACTGGATATGTCGAACACAACTTCAGGGGGGAAGTTATTCTTCCACGCCGGAACAAACGAACTGATGCAACCTGTCGTCTGGCAAGGAGTGACATACGAGCCGTGGCCAATCAAAGCATCAGGCTTTGACAAAACTGGCCAGGGAACGTTGCCACGTCCAAAAATTCAGGTATCGAACTTTGCCGGAACCGTCTCTGCGGAAGTTCAGGCGAACGACGATCTTGTTGGCTGCCGCATTATTCGCAAGATGACGCTGGCTCGCTTCCTCGATGCCGTTAATTTTAAAGACGGCAACCCAACAGCAGATCCAAACCAACATTTCCCGGATGAAATGTGGTTTATCGAACAGAAAACTCTCGAAACTCATCAGGTTGTCGAGTTTGAATTGTCCAGTGTGTTCGATTTGATGGGGGTGCAACTGCCGTATCGTCAGATCATTAAAAACACCTGCCCGTGGAAATACCGAGGGCCAGAATGCGGCTATACCGGTCCATATTTCGACAAAAATAACCAGCAGACGTCTATGTCTGGTGCTGATTACTGCACAAAACGTTATGACGCCTGTAATGCGCGTCGGAATTATTTTGCCAACGGAGTGATCCATTTTGGCGGGTTTATTGGAGCTACGCGATATGGGTAATAAAGCAATCCCTGAGCTTGGCTCTGATGTTATGCAGCAAATCTATCTCTGCGCCATAAATCGCTACCCTAATGAAGCGTGTGGCTTTCTGGTGAGAACTAATGGCGACAAATATCGCTTTATGGAAGCGCGAAATGTTTCGGAGAACCCGCAGAACACTTTTGTAATGCACGTTGACGACATTATGGCGGCAGAGGATGCAGGTGACGTAATCGCAATCTGGCATTCACATACTGATGAATCAGCAGAAGCATCTGATGCCGATCGTGCAGGCTGTGAAGCGACGGAAGTTCCGTGGATGATTCTGGCTATTCGCAAGAATGTTGAGGGAGATGCCCCTTTCCATTTTAGCGAGATGAATGTGATCACACCTGATGGTTTCGAAATGCCATACCTGGGTAGACCGTATGTATTTGGCGTATTCGATTGCTGGATGTTGTGTCGGGACTATTTGAAGCGTGAGTTTAACGTCGAACTAAACCCGAACGCACACCTGCATATTCCATCGTGGTACACCGGCGATAACGACATTCTCGATCAGAACTACCGTAACGAGAGATTGGTGCGTCTTGCGCCCGGAACAGAGCCTCAACGTGGGGACGTATTCTTTATCCAATACGGGAAAATGCCTGACCACTGCGCGGTTTATATCGGCGATGGAATGATTCTTCATCACCAGATCGACCGTCTTAGTTGTCGTGCTTATTACGGCGGAATGTATCAGAAACATACGACGCATCACTTGCGTCACAGAGACTTGCTCAAGGGAGATGAGACGTGTCTGAGTTAGTTCATGTGCAGCTTGGCGGCCCTATGGCCAAACATTTTGGCCGCCACTGGCATCTAAAGGTGCGCAATACAAAACAGGCTCTGGATTTAATTGAGGCCAACAAGCCTGGGTTTAAAGCATGGATGAAGCGCAATATCAAAACCTATGACCGTTACCACATCCAGATCACCAATAAACAGGGCCACAAGTGGTCTGTTGACGAAAGTGAATATCAGATGATGGGGCAGTCTGACAACATTGCCAAAATCCGCATTACACCTGTTCCGCGAGGAAGCGGTGGATCTGCTTTTGGGTGGTTTCAGACGGTAGTAGGGGCCGCTTTGTTGGTTGTATCGGCGGTAGTGATGCCTGCTTTAGCACCTCTCGGTTTGTCACTGATGATGGGCGGCATATCACAAATCATATCGCCGCAAGCCACTAACGAAAGTGTGAGACAGGCAGATAACTCGAACTCTTATTATTTCGACGGCCCTCAAAATACAGAAAACCAGGGCAACCCAGTACAACTTATCTATGGCGAGGAAATTCTGGTTGGCTCACAGGTTGTGAGTTCTTCAATCACGATTGACCAGCTAATGTAAACAAGGATTTTTTGAACATGGAACAGTTCAAGAAGAAAAAGCTACCGCTGTTTATTGCCGGTGCGGGTGGTAAAAAAAGCAGCAAAAGCTCCAGCCGTACACCGGTTGAAGCCGACGATACCGTAAATTCTCGTGCAATGGCCGCTATCCTCGATCTTCTTGGGGAAGGGGTAATTGGCGGCTTAGTAAATGGCGCAAGATCTATTTTTATCGACGATCTGCCGATTGTAAATGAAGACGGTTCCTCCAACTTCAGCGGAATCACATGGGATTTTCGCGACGGTTCACAAGACCAGACTCCAATGTCTGGCTTTGATTTCGTTGAAACGCCTAAATCCGTCAATATCCAGTTAAAAAAAACACATTATGTAACGGTTTCAATCGATAACGATGAAGCTGATCGGGTTCGTGTCATCATGAAGTTTCCTTCTTTGCGAAGCATAGATAAAAAAACTGGTGACACGAACGGTACGACTGTTGAGTACAAGTTCCAGATAGCAAATGGCGACTCAACATTTGTAGATGTGGTCGCTGAAGGTGAAAAAAGCGTTGGCATTAAGCTAACAGCAAAGAAGACCGGCGTTTATTACCGTAGCTATGAGCTGAAGCTGCCTAAGCCTGGACGAGCATACAAGGTTCGTGTGGTCCGTATTACCGATGATAACAGTAGCCAGTATCTCTATAACGATACATGGGTGGATTCAATCGGGGAAATTGTCGATACACCGATGAACTATCCAAACTCTGTTTTGGTTGGATTGAAGGTAAACTCTGAGCAATTCGGCAGCACCATGCCATCTCGCTCTTATCTGGTGCGTGGCCTAAAAATTCGAGTACCTTCAAACTATAACGAGTCCAGTAACACTTACGCTGGGGTATGGGATGGCACTTTTAAGCTGTTGTCTTCTTCGAACCCCGCGTGGATTCTCTTTGATTTGCTGACCAATGCTCGATATGGCCTTGGTCAGTATGTGTCGGAATCTATGATTGACCTTGGCCAGTTGTACCAGATTGGTCGATATTGTGACGAAGAGGTCGATGATGGCTTTGGTGGCAAAGAGAAACGCTTTGCAATCAATACGCAGATCACCAGTCGACAAGACGCATACCGATTAATTCAGGATATTGCCGGTGCATTCCGCGGCATGGTGTTTTGGGCTGGTGGCATGGTTAACATCATGCAGGATAGCCCATCAGATCCGGTAATGATGTTTACCAACTCCAACGTCAAAGATGGACTGTTTACCTATAAAGGTTCTGCGCGTAAAGATCGCCCATCCGTTGCGCTCGTAACCTACAACAACAAGGAGGACGGTTATAAGCAAAATATCGAGTACGTTGAAGATCAGGACGCAATGCGCCGTTATGGTGAGCGTAAAACAGAAGTCGTAGCATTTGGATGTACAAGCCGAGGCCAGGCTCACCGAGTTGGTTTGTGGCTTTTGTATACCGCCAGAATGGAGTCGGATGTAATTACATTTACTGCCGGCTTAGACGCCTCATTTCTGATGCCCGGTGAAACCGTTCTGATTCAGAACAAATATCGTGCAGGTAAACGTAACTCCGGTCGAATTGTGGAGTTTACCAAAAACAGCATCACTCTCGATGCGCCTGTGTCGTTAGCTAAAAGCGGCAGCTTTATTCGGATATTGAATCAGGAAGGCAAAATCGTTGAGCGCGATGTTCTTGAAACTGGCGAAAACATAACAAAGGTTACGTTTTCAAAAGCTCTGTCGTCAGCGGAAACGCCTGTTTTGAACGGTGTCTGGACAATTACAGAACCAGATCTCGAACCTATGCGCGTTCGCATCGTTAACATCGCTCAGGGGGAAACGTCGGGTAGCTTTGACATCACCGCTGTTGAAAACAATCCGTCTAAATATGAGGCGATCGACAATGGTGCAACGCTTATCCCGCAGAATACGACGGTATTGGACCCGACTTACTCCAAGCCGTCTAATTTGCAAATCACTGAAGGGACTTACCTCTCAAGCCCGGGCAACCTGTCAGTAAAACTGACTGCAACATGGGAAGGGAAATCTCCAGAGTATTGGATCAGTTGGCGACGTTCTGATGAAAACAATGTATCGAACTGGCAATCGGCGCGTGTAACCGAAGAACAATACGAAATCGTTAATGTCGCGGAGAATGGACGCTACGACTTCCAACTGTATGCGGTTTCATTCAACGGTAAAAAAACAGAAATTATCAGTACCGTTTATCAGGTGCTGGGCACAATGACACCGCCGGATGCACCAACGTCATTAACGGCCGTTGGAGACTATCGTAATGTGATACTGAATTGGGTTAATCCAGATTCGGTAGACCTTGATCACATTAATGTTTACGCATCCCAGACCAACAATCTGGATACGGCGAAACTGATCGCAGAGTCTGCAAGCACCACCTTTACACATGCTGGTCTTGGGGATAGCGAAACGTGGTATTACTGGGTTCGAGCATCGAACAAGCGAGGTATGTTAAGCCCTCCGAACTCAAACTTGGGTACAGAGGCGACAACTCGCGATGTACTGTCGTTCCTGGCTGGCAAAATTACATCTTCCGAGCTTGGTCAGGCTCTGCTTGAGGACATCAACAGCAAAGCCTCTCAAGAAGCAGTTGACGAGTTAAATGAGCATATCAACCAGAGCGTCGAATCTTTGGAGGGGGCGGTAAACGACGTTAAGGAAGATATAGCTGAATTAGATAAGCAGTTCAGCGATAACCTCGCGGGTTTTGAAATAAAATTCAACGAGCGTAGCGATGCTTTGGAGAACGCACAAACCGAGCTTAAAGGTGAGGTTTCGGCAACGATCGACAAGGTCAATGAAGCGTTTGAAAAAATTGATGCTACTGATGCTGCAATTGTTGAAATCGAAAACACCGTATCTGAACACGATAAAGCTCTCGCTAATACAGTCGAGGCAATAAAGGCTGCAAGAGACGAAGCGGCGGCTCTTATTGCTAAGGAAAGCGAGGCTCGTGTTGAAGGTGATGCCGCAAACGCTAAACAACTGGAAGTGTTGCAGTCGACGGTAGAGGAAAGTTCCGCTGCCGTTGAAGAAATGAAAAAGACGGTTGCAGAGGTCGATCGTGCAAGTGCAGAACTGACTACGAACATTGAGGCTTTGGCCAAAACAAATATTGACCTGGCTCTTCGTCAAGATGAAGACCAGCACAAGCAGATGGTCAATAACGCGAAGATCGCAACAACACAGAAAACCTTTGCTGATGATATGTCTGCAATGGCCACGAAGGTTGAGGAAATTCGCGTAGAAATTGGCGAAGACATTAAGGCCAGTATTCTGGAAGAGTCCACCGCTCGTGCCGATGGCGATGAAGCGTTGGCAAAGCGTGTCACTCAGCTGCAATCTAAGTTTGAAGGAGATATCAGCGCGGCGATTAGTACAGAACAGGAGGCTCGTACATCTGCCGATGAAGCTTTGACGAAACAAATAACTCAGCTTGAGTCGAAAGTAAGCAACGATATTGTCGCAGCCATTAAGGAAGAGCAAGAAGCCCGAGCAACGGAAGATTCGGCTCTGGCAAGCCAGATCACCCAACTTCAGGCAAAAGTTGATGATGATATTTCTGCTGCAATACGCAGTGAGCAGGAGGCCCGAGCAAGCGGGGACTCTGCGTTAGCCAAACAAATAAACCAGCTTCAGTCAAAGGTTGACGGTGATATATCCGCTGCCATCACTCAGGAGCAGGAGGCCAGAGCAAGTGCTGACCAGGCGCTCTCACGAGAAATTAACAGCCTGCGAGCACAAACCGGAACTGATATTGCCGCAGCGGTTGCTGTAGAGACAAAAGCAAGGACTGATGCCGATAGTGCATTGTCTACCCAGATTACGTCTCTTACAGCAAAAGCTAATGATCTCAAGGCGTCTCTTGCCAGAGAAACAACGGCTCGTGCAGATGGTGATACCGCTTTAACAAAAGAGGTTTCAAGTTTAAAAGCACAGACAGCGAAAGATATTAGTGCGGCCGTTGCAGTTGAAACGCAGGCTCGAACTGATGCTGACTCGGCGTTGTCGTCTCAGATCACCAAGCTGACCTCTCAATACAAAGAGGATATTAAAGCGGCTGTAGTAACCGAAACGAAAACGCGTACAGAGCAAGATGCTGCATTGGCGACTCAAATCACAAACTTAGAGTCTCAAACGGCAGCCAACATTTCCGCGGCGGTCACAACTGAAACGACAGCGAGAACGCGGGCAGATAATGCTCTGAGTGGGCGAATCGATACTCTGAAAGCAGAGGTGAATGGAAATACCGCGACAATTCAACAGCAGGCAACAGCTATTGCTGATACCAACAAAAAAGTGTCAACCGCGTGGACGTTGAAAATGGAGACTTCAACGAGCGGAGGGCAGAAGTATGTTGCCGGTATTGCGCTTGGTATTGACACCACTGGGCTATCTCAGTTTTTGGTTCAGGCGGACAGGTTTGGTTTGGTCAACTCTGTTAACGGGAAGATCACAACGCCATTTGTTATCGAAAACAGTATCGCCTATATGAATGGAGCGTATATCAAGGATGGCACAATCACCAATGCAAAAGTAGGCGATCTGCAATCTACCAATTTTGTTAGCGGTAGATCTGGATGGCGATTCGGCAAAAATGGAACGCTTGAGATCAACGGTAATAGCGGCGGCAATGGGCGATTGGTTATAAATGGTCAGCGGATTGACGTTTATGACGATAACAACGTCCTACGAGTAAGAATTGGCCGTCTGTGATGGTGGAAAAAAAATTTTATATCGGTAAAAATAGGTAGGTATATACTTAATGGCGGGCAAGGATAGCCCGCCAAATCAAGGAGCATATTCAACATGTGGTACAGGGAAGGTACTATCACATTTACACAGGGCAGCAATACTCTGGTTGGGGCAGGGACAGCCTGGAACGTAACAGCTAATGGTGTGTTGCCGGGGATGATCGTCATTGGCCCCGACAATAAGCTGTATGAGATCAAGCGCGTAACCAGTGATACGAACATTGTTCTCTCAGAACCTTATACCGGCGAAACTCAGTCTGAAGTTCCGTGCCGAATCATTACGACCTATGAAGGCGACTTAACACAGTTTAGCGCGCGCTTTACTGCGCTAATGTCGCGTATGTCGGCTGATTCCAAGTCCATACGCAGTTGGTTGACTGCGCTGGATGAGGTGACAATCGAGCGTGAAGACGGTACAGAAGTGACCGTTAAGCCGCTAATGCAGATCGTCAACGAGCACAACGAAAACGTTGAGTGGTATAAAAATAACACTGACGCGATTGATGCTGCTGGCGACAAAGCTCGTGAGGCGGCGGCCAGTGCTGCCGCAGCAGCAAAAAGCGCCAATGCCGCTGGAGAAAAAGCCTCTCAAGCGTCTCAAAGTGCATCCGCTGCGGCATCCTCACAAAGTGCCGCAAGTGCGAGTGCAACTGCTGCGAAAAAATCTGAAACGAATGCCGCAGCATCACAAAAATCTGCGGCCACTTCTGCATCCACCGCGACCACGAAAGCGTCAGAAGCTGCCACCTCAGCCCGGGATGCGTCGGCTTCAAAAGTGGCGGCAAAATCATCAGAAACGAGCGCAGCCTCGAGCGCCGGCAGTGCAGCTTCCTCGGCAACGGCGGCAGGAAATTCCGCGAAGGCCGCAAAAACGTCTGAGACGAATGCGGATAACAGCGCACAGGCGGCAGCAGACTCACAAACTGCATCGGCAAATTCCGCGACAGCAGCCAAAAAATCAGAAACCAACGCGAAAAATAGTGAGTCAGCAGCAAAGGTCAGCGAAACCAACGCTAAAGCGTCAGAGAACAAGGCGAAAGAATATCTCGACAAGGTCGGGGGACTCGTCAGCCCGATGACGCAATACGATTGGCCCGTTGTTACTGGTAATGAGTCTTTTTACATCAAGATCGCGAAACTTTCCGATCCCGGAAGCAACAATTGCCATGTAACGCTAATGGTTACTAATGCCGGTAACTACGGCTCCACTTACGGAAACATTGACTTTATCGAGATCTCGGCGCGCGGTCTGCCTTCTTCGCTTACTGCTGATAATGTATCCCGTTACCTGAGTATACGCCGTTTAGGGGCAACCGGGCTGACCGATGACAACCAGATGCGTTACGGCCTGGTTAAAGGTGATGGCTTTATTGAGGTTTGGGCCCTCCAGCGTGCATTTATCAACGGCGCAAAGGTTGCGGTACTGGCGCAGACGGCACGCACGGAATTATACATTCCAGACGGATTTGTTAAGCAAACCGCCGCGCCTTCTGGATATGTTGAAGGCAACGTTGTAAGGATTTACGACCAGGTAAACAAGCCGACTAAAGCAGATTTGGGTCTTTCTAATGCTATGCTTACAGGCGCTTTCGGTCTTGGCGGTAGCGGGATAGCAACAACCGGCAAGATGAGCGATGTAGAGATCTTAAAAGCTCTGCGTGACAAAGGTGGTCATTTCTGGCGCGGTGATAAGCCGACCGGAAGTACGGCGACCATTTATAGCCACGGTTCTGGTATATTCTCGCGGTGCGGCGATACGTGGTCAGCGATCAATATCGACTACTCAAGCGGGAATGTTAAGGTATACGCTGGGAATGATAGAGGTCTTGACGGCGGGACTTTTAAAGTTAATCAGCTATACGGCTCGGCAAACAAGCCGTCGAAATCGGATGTTGGACTTGGCAACGTAACGAACGATGCGCAGGTAAAAAAAACCGGCGATACAATGACCGGTGGGCTTACTTTTGCAAACGACTCAATCCTTGCCTGGATTCGGAATACTGACTGGGCGAAGATTGGATTTAAAAATGATGCCGATGGTGACACTGATTCATACATGTGGTTTGAAACAGGCGACAACGGCAATGAATATTTCAAATGGAGAAGCCGCCAGAGCACCACAACAAAAGACCTGATGAATCTTAAATGGGATGCTTTGTCTGTTCTTGTTAAAGCCCTTTTCAGCAGTGAAGTAAAAATATCGACAGTCAATGCACTGAGGATTTTTAATTCATCCTTTGGTGCTATTTTTCGCCGTTCTGAAGAAAGCCTGTATATCATCCCTACACGAGAAAATGAGGGTGAAAATGGAGATATTGGGCCATTAAGGCCATTCAACATCAACTTAAGAACAGGAGTTGTGTCTGTTGGTCATGGACTAAATGTTACTGGTGGCGTTAATGGTAGTTTGAACGGTAATGCTTCAACAGCTACGAAGTTGCAGACTGCGCGTACTATTAATGGGGTGTCGTTTGACGGTTCTAAAAACATTGAGCTAACTCCAAGGTCTATAGGAACGATCAACTCAGCAACAATGTCTTTTAGTGGTGGTGCCGGATGGTTCAAGCTGGCAACTGTAACCATGCCACAGGCCAGTTCCGTGGTTTACATAAGCCTGATTGGTGGTGCAGGGTATAACGTTGGCTCCCCGCAGCAAGCAGGCATCTCTGAGCTGGTTCTGCGTGCCGGAAATGGAAATCCAAAGGGTATTACTGGTGCATTATGGCGACGGACATCGGTTGGATTTACTAATTTTGCATGGGTGAATACATCCGGTGATACCTATGACATTTATGTAGAAATAGGTAATTACGCCACAGGTGTTAATATCCAGTGGGATTATACAAAGGATGCAACTGTACAAATTCATACATCACCAACTTATACAGCGAATAAACCAACTGGTCTTACTGATGGAACGGTATATGTCATTTACAGTTCGCACATTAAACCGACCGCCACGGATGTCGGCGCATTACCAATAACCGGAGGAAATCTCAACGGCGGTTTAACGGCTACTGGTGAGATCATTTCAAAATCGGCGAATGGTCTGCGCATTGCCTACGGAAACTACGGATTCTTTATCCGAAACGATGGTTCAAACACATACTTCATGTTGACCGATTCGGGTAACAGCCTGGGAACCTATAATAGGTTAAGGCCGCTTATCATTAACAATGCCAATGGTGCTGTTACGATCGGTAATGGACTCAATGTTACTGGCGGCATCAATGGTAGTTTGAACGGTAATGCTGCAACTGCAACAAAACTGCAAACAGCACGCACAATAGGCGGCGTGTCATTCGATGGCTCCGCCAATATCAACCTGCCGGGTGTAAACATTGCTGGTAACCAGAACACAACCGGTAATGCAGCGACAGCGACCAAGTTACAAACTGCTAGAACTATAAATGGGGTGTCGTTTGATGGTTCTAAAAATATTGAGCTAACGGCGGAAGATTTAAATCTTGAGCAAACTGTAGAATTAGCCGCAGGAGCATTGCAGAAAAACCAGAACGGCGCAGATATACCGGGAAAAGATACCTTCACAAAAAATATTGGTGCATGTCGCGCTTTTCACAGTGCTATTAGTACAGGGGCAGGGAACTGGACAACGGCACAATTGATTGAATGGCTGGATTCTCAAGGGGCATTCAATCACCCATACTGGATGTGCAAATGTTCATGGTCATACGGCAATAATAAAATTATTACCGATACTGGCTGTGGAACTATTCATCTTGCAGGTTGCGTTATTGAGGTTATGGGTAATAAAGGTGCCATGACCATCCGTGTAACCACCCCGAGCACTTCCAGCGGTGGCGGAACTACTAATGCACAATTCACTTATATTAATCATGGTGATGCTTATGCTCCTGGCTGGCGACGAGACTACAACACGAAAAACCAGCAGCCTGCATTTGCTTTAGGGAAAACAGGAGGCACTGTCGGAAATGATAAAGCTGTTGGCTGGAACTGGAATAGCGGGGTCTATAACGCAAATATTGGTGGCGCAACGACATTAATCCTCCATTTCAATATGAGCGAGGGGAGTTGCCCTGCCGTACAGTTCCGTGTGAATTATAAGAACGGCGGTATTTTTTATCGTTCAGCACGTGATGGTTATGGCTTTGAAGCTAACTGGTCAGAGTTTTACACCACAACACGCAAACCCTCTGCGGGAGATGTTGGTGCATATACGCAGGCAGAATGTAACTCAAGGTTTATTACAGGTATTCGCCTTGGCGGTCTGTCATCTGTTCAGACATGGAATGGTCCTGGCTGGTCTGACAGGTCAGGTTATGTCGTTACAGGTTCAGTTAACGGAAACCGTGATGAATTAATTGATACAACTCAGGCAAGGCCAATTCAGTATTGCATTAATGGAACGTGGTATAACGCGGGGAGTATTTAATTATGATGCACTTAAAAAATATTACTGCTGGCAACCCTAAAACAAAAGAGCAATACCAGCTAACGAAACGATTTAACATCAAATGGCTTTATACAGAGGATGGGAAGAACTGGTATGAGGAACAAAAGAACTTTCAGCCTGATACGTTGAAAATGGTCTATGACCACAACGACGTTATTATTTGTATTGAAAAGGATGTTTCAGCAATTAATCCAGAAGGCGCAAGCGTCGTTGAATTACCTGATATTACAGCAAATCGCCGGGCTGATATTTCGGGTAAATGGATGTTCAAGGACGGAGCTGTGGTTAAACGGATTTATACGGCAGACGAGCAACAACAACAGGCCGAATCACAAAAGGCCGCGTTGCTTTCTGAAGCTGAAAGCGTTATTCAGCCACTGGAACGCGCTGTCAGGCTGAATATGGCGACGGATGAGGAGCGTACACGACTGGAGTCATGGGAACGCTACAGCGTTCTGGTCAACCGTGTGGATACAGCAAAGCCCGAATGGCCACAAAAGCCTGAATAAAAATTAAGGCCCGCTATCGGGCCTTGTCTCATTCATCATATTCAGCAATTGACCAAAAGGGTTGAGGAGCTTGAAACGAAGTTAAATTCACCTAAAGAATAAACAACTTCAATCGGGGCTGGAGCTAAACCAGCCCCTGCTTAAAAGTATAAGGATATATTTATGAGCTATGGTGCACAGGTTTGGTCGCCATCAAGACAGGAGATGGTCAATGCGTTGGCCCCTGTTTATTACCTCGATTATTTTACTCCCTCTGGTTCAGGAAGTAGAACATATGAGGTTGAGGCGGGAATGGGAATCGACTATTACATAATGGACGTAACCAATGGAAAATACACAAGTCTTACGGTTTCTGGAAATACCATTTCGTGGTCTGGAGCTAGTGGCAATTTAAACATATTGGTTTTTCAAAAATAATGTACGGAAGCAAGATATATCGATCTGACGGGAAGGTCTGGATGTCTCCTTCTTTGTCTCCTATCGTTTTTCAGAGAAAGCAGGTTGTTTCTTTGTCTGGCGGGACAGAGTTTAACACCCAAATATCTCCAGATCGTTCACCGATGATTTTTGTTGCCTATTCGAAAGCTGTTTCATTAATAGCCAACAGAATAGTGCGTAATAACCAGGTGATTTACAGTTTCGGAGGTCGGGGTAGCGACTCTAGTGCCACGATATACGTATTTTCGAAAGGTATAGCCAAAAAAGAAACTTGGGGCATGAGTTTTTTCAATGCACAAGGGGAGGAAATCTATAATACGGCAAATATCCCACTTTCATTTACCTTTCTTAATAATACGGAGTGGAACAGCTCTGGAGGGCATGTTTTTGATTACCCTCCAGCGATAATCCCAACATATGCGAATGTGTCCGCTGTTCCAGTACCGGGCGGAGCCATGACAATGGTTTATGGATATGCGGCATATGGAAATACTGTTAGCTCGATATTCGTAAACCAACTTAATGGCGGCCATAGTTTTAGCGTAAATGGCAGAGTACCGGTAATAAATAGAAATCTGTATAACTGATGAGTAAATGATGAAAAGATTATTTCTAACAATAGCTGTTGTTCTCTCTCTTACTGGCTGCCAGAAATTGCCGACACCTATATGTTACGGTGAGGCTATCATTGGTGGACAGGAGACAGTCATACCCATATATGCTGTTAAAAAAGTGAACAACTATACCTTATACAAAGCGGGTAGCATCTATAACTGGCGATGGGTAGGAGTAGGTGCTTTCTCATCAGTCCGTTGCAATGCTGAATGATAGGTAAGTACACACCTACAACAAAAGGGTGAAATGTGATATAAATCCGCCATCCCGATTTGACTTTTCATGGAGGAAAACATGTCGAACGAGATGGCGGGCGTTACAACAGAGCAAGTTGAGCGTATTGCCGCGATCGTTGCTCGGGAGGTTGTTGGCAAATTAGGTAAAGAGCTACGTGAAGAAATTGGCCAGGAGGTCAACGATCAGCTGAAAACCTACTTTGGTGATATGACCCCGGCGCAACATAGTATTCAACACTCCAACCTGGACAAACTCCTTAACCGGTTAGATTCCATCTCAAGTGGGTTCTTTGGCGGCATTGTTTCTAAAATAACGTCGTTCATTATTACCGCACTGCTTTTGGGGTTAGCCGCGTATGGCGTAAAAAATGGACTGCAATAACAGGAGATCAAGGATGAAGACTCCGAGAGGTATTCGTAATAATAACCCCGGTAATCTTGATAAAGGATCACCGTGGCAAGGTCTGGTTGCGAATCCAGACGAACCGCGCTTTTGCACGTTTAAAGACCCTGTTTGGGGGATTCGTGCACTGGCGGTGACTCTAATTACCTACCACGACAAGCGTCGCGCAAAAGACGGCTCAAGTATCGATACCATTCGTGAAGTTATTGAACGTTGGGCACCGCCGAATGAAAACAATACTGACGCCTACATTAATGAGGTGTCTAAAGCCGTTGGTGTAACCGCAGACATGATTATCGATCTGCATGATTACGACATTCTTCGACCTTTGGTTGAGGCAATCATTCGCCATGAGAATGGGCGAGGTCCGCTAAAAACGCTGAACACCTGGTATGCGGCAGAAGTTATTGAGGAAGGTCTGCGTCGAGCTGGCGTTGTTAAGCCGGTGAAAACCGTGAAGGCTGTTCCTGTAACTAAAGAAACCGCAGGCGCAACTGTTACAGCAGGTATTGGTCTGGCGCAGCTGGCCGATGTTATGCCGCAGGTTTCCGCTGCTATGGATAAAGCACAAGGTCATATCTCTAGCGGGGATACAGTACGCATCATCTTCGGTATTGCCACTATTGTTGTGGCAGGATTCATTGCCTGGTCGCAGGTAAGAAAACACCAGAAAGGGATGGTCTAATATGCTAGGCAGCCTGATGACAAAGCTAAAAGTTGCTTTGATTATGTCACGAACGGTGCAATAGTGATCCACACCCAACGCCTGAAATCAGATCCAGGGGGTAATCTGCTCTCCTGATTCAGGAGAGCTTATGGTCACTTTTGAGACAGTTATGGAAATTAA
>SKEJ01000369.1_pt1 | contig 30048 bp, 30 predicted proteins | sample 4826721 | NCBI WGS metagenome assembly SKEJ01 (sample SAMN11008812, study PRJNA524170) | human gut metagenome | biome: Human fecal sample; material: Feces; isolation source: fecal sample from pouch patient p31 | host: Homo sapiens | place: Israel: Tel-Aviv | collected 2015-06-02 | reverse complement strand
CGGCAATGGCGTAAGGCAGGAAGGAAAGGAATGGCAGGTCGTTTGCGGAGGCCGGGATATCCGTGATGCCGGAGCTGCTCAGGGCGCGGCAATATGCGAGCTCCGCGTCATTGGTCTCTCGGTCTCCCACGATGGACCCGGATTGGAAGCCCTCGTCCATGAGCGCGTAGTAGCTCTCGGCAGAATCGAGAAAGGCGGCGTCGGTTTGAGCGGCGAGGGCGGCGTTCGCGTATCTTGCAAGCTCAGCGTCATCTTGCTGCTCTGGCGATAGGTCTGTGCCGCTGGCCTGGGGCGCGCGCGTATTGAATGCGTCGACAAAGCCCTGCATGCCCTGCTTCATAAAGAAGGGCCCGTAGATGGGTGAATTGAACGCAATGGGGACGAAAAAGGCTGCAGCGAGAACGAGCGTACAAATCCATACGGCCTTGTCTCTTAGGATTAGTTTGAGAAGAAGTCGACAGTACATTCAGAAGCACCTACGTTCCTCAAAGAACTGTTAGATTAAAAGTAACAGACCGGATGAAGATACGTGCGACGGGGGCGAGGCGAATGGCTGAACGGTATCGATATGCGGGTTTAACGGCATATCGACCACATAGATTATTAACTCGCATTTCTAACAGTTAAGGAGACGGGTGCTTTACAGCGCACTCCTTCGATGACACCTTCCGCTAGCCGCTATGATGGTTTCATCCAACAAAGAATGTGCCCGGGCGCTCAGGTTCACCGTTAGCGTTGGCAACATATGAGATGGGCCAGACCCTTGCCGCGCGCCGATTGCGCGAGAGGTGTCGGGCTCCATGTTTATTCCACCTGCTTGTTATCAACCAGCTTCGTTCAACGTTAGACATTCAAGATGTCAGACGTCGAACCTGCGCCAAAGACGCAGCTGGGGCTACTAGTTGCCTACAATCGCTCGCGAAGCTCGCCTGTTCGTGCGTGAATATCTGACAGCTCCGTCAGACATTGTCGGACATTTGATTGTTCGACAAATGCGCACGTGGTCGCGTTCGCAAAGATTACTGAACGGTCGATGGGTGCGTTGAGACCGGAGCAAACGGCGGATGCCAGAAAAATGGCCTCACAGAATCGCACCCATGGTTGATAAAATTGACCGCCCTGGCACAAATACCCGGGCGGTCAATTCATCCCCTCGTTCGCGATCCTGTTGGGTTTTGGGGCTTTGACATGTTGTTGACGGATGGATCAGCCGTACAGCTTGATCTCCCGGGGTTCCATGTGGTCGTCCCCCAATAAGACGTCCCTGATGTAGCTCTGCGGCAGGAACTCGACGGGCAGCACTGGGTCGTCGACGTAGCCGGGCACGGGGAGTAGGCGTGGCCTTTGGATATAGCGTGGCCGCCTGCCGGCGGTCGGACTGCCACTTCAGTCAAAAGCTCAGGCGCGCGCATTAAAATAATGGATATATCGCTTGATGGGCTTTTGACCAAGCATGAACATCGCAGGTAAATCCGTGTACCAATTTTTGGTACACGGATTTACCTGCGGTTTGTTGAAAGCTCTGACATGCGTTGTCGACTTCATTAAAATCGATTGCCGATCAAGTCTTCCTATATATGCGAGCCCCAAGAAACTGCGCTGTGAACCTGAGTCCTCTATCGATCGGCCCGGTGCACCGGGCCGCTGTCCTCGAGCCGGCAACAGCTTGCCGGTCTCAAAACGTATACTTGATTTAAGGCGGAGTGGAATGTGGGCGCGCAAGGAGATGCGGAATCGATGAGAGCCTCAAAAAAAATTACTGCAGTGTTATCATCTTTTATTCTCTCTATTCTTCCATTTCTGATTCTATGGGCGGCTTGGTCAGTCCTCCCTGATACAATTCCCGCTCATTGGAGTGGGGGTGTGGTTGATCGATGGGGTAATAAGCTTGAATTGCTGGTTGTTCCGCTGTTTTCTCTGATTGGTTCTATTGCAATTTCTGTGTACCTTATTGTTTCCACGCGGCGAAGAGAGTTCGCGGATTTCTCTGTTCGAATGCGACGGGACTTTGTTGCGTGCTATATTTCTTGTCTTCTTTTATCGACAACCTGCTCAGTGATAATTGCCGTTTGGGTTCAGTTGATTCTTACGCAAAACACTGCGGTTGATGGGGGGCTTGGACCATCGATCCTGTATTCCCTTCCCGGGCTATATGTGATCTTGTGCGCTTTGCCGCCTTTTTATGCGAGCGGCGAGAGTAAAAAGGCAGAGCGCCTGATAACAGTTCTTATTGGCGGCGCGGAGATTGTTCTTTGTGGAATAGTGCTTGAAGGTTCGGCTGCCTCTTATGCGATGATTGGACTGATGATTCTGTTCTGTGCGTTTGAGATTGTGTCACAGGTAAGGGATAGCCGGTCCTTATGAGTTGAATTACGCGCGTGCGGATATAAAGGGTGGCATGTTAAATTTGTTGAAAACTCTGACATGCGCTGCCGACTTCATTAAAATCGATTGCCAATCAAGTCTTCCTATATATGCGAGCCCTGAGAAGCTGCGCTGTGAACCTGAGACCGCTATCGATCGGCCCGGTGCACCGGGCCGCTGTCCTCGAGCCGGCATCAGCTTGCCGGTCTCAAAACGTATGACGTCCGGTACGACCAACAGCCGAGTCTTGCGCCCAGTTCGAGCAGCGCCAGAGCCCCGTGCCGGAACCCACGCAGCCGATGGCAGGGGAATTCAGCCGCGGCCATCGAGGAGCCGACCCAGGGACGGCGCCCCCAGTCCTCGAAAGATTTCCACCGCCCCCTACAGGCCTGGATTGATTTAACAGTTGATTTAATCCGGCTGAACAAGCCGAGCATGGGCCGGTTGACAAAATGTAAGGTAAAAAAGCAGATACGACCGTACGCCGGTGCGTGGTTCGGGTGATGTGATAGAAAGTAATACACGTATTACATCTAACCGGGAGGTGCATCATGGCAACGCCACCGCAGCCCTGAGAACCCCCGAGGACCTCGCGAACAGGTACGACCGCCTGGCGAAGTCGACGGGCCGCACGAAAACCTTCTACATGACGGAGGCGCTTGCCGCAGAGATAGGCAGGCTCGAATACGAGTACGGCCTCATGAATTATCCGGGAAGCGTTTGGTTGCGAGGTATGCCAGTGTGAGGGCCTGATTCGTCAGACCCCGCACAGGGGGACCGCGATGGTGGCCACCGCGCCGCCCGAGGGGCTGTTGGCGAGCGAGACGGAGCCCCCGTGGGCGCTCGCGGCCTCGGAGGCGACGTGGAGGCCGAGCCCGTAATGGCGGCCTCCGTCGCACGAGGAGCGAGAGGAGTCGTCTGTGAAGAGGCGCTCGCAGCCGCGTTCAAGGGCGGCGGGAGAAAAGCCCGGTCCGTCATCGGCGACCTCGATGACGAGGTATCCACCAGCGACGTCGCAGGAGACCACCACGCGCGAGCGCGCGTGCTCGGCGGCGTTGGCCACGAGGTTCGCGGCGGCTCGCGCCAGGGTGGTTCGGTCGAGTGGGGCCTCGGGCGCGCCCGCGACAGCGGGGCCCGTGGCTGCGTCGAGCGTCACGCCTCGCGCCCGGGCGATCTGGGCGGCCTCGGCGAGGACCTGCTCGCAGAGCTCGGCCGGCCGCATGGGGGCCCTCTCCGCCCCGCCGGACCCGCGCGAGGCCTCGATGAGCAGGCGCACGTAGCCGTCGAGCCTTTCGACACTGCCGGCTATGTCGCGCGCGGCGGCCGCGAGGTCGGCGTCTTTCTCGTCTTCCAGCTCCTCCGCCACGAAGTCGGCGTTGGCGCGCAGCACGGTGAGCGGCGTCTTGAGATCGTGGGCGAGCGACGCCACCTGCTCGCGCTGCCCCCGCTCCGCGACCCAGCGGGCCTCGAGCGACTCGGCGAGGGAGGCCCGCATGGCGTCCATCGCGGCGAGGACGTCGTTCACCTCGCGCACGTTGGTGCTGCCGACCGCGAAGTCGAGCTCCCCCGCGCCGACGCGCCCCGCCGCCTCCGCGAGCGGCGCCATCTTGCGCGAGATCACGCGGCTCGCGCGGCGCGCCACGAGCGCGAGCGCGAGCGCGCTTCCCGCCGCGGCGCCGACGAGCATGAGGTTCTGCGGGTTGGGAAGCAGGCCGGCGAAATCGCGCGAGACCCACTGCGGCAGGTACTCGCTGACGAGTGCACAGGCCCCGCCGCCCTTGAGCGGGAACGCGGCGTAGGTGAGGCCCGAACCCCCGCCCTCGATCTCCACTGTGCCCGGATCCGCGGCGAGTGCCGTACGGGCCATTTCCGTCGCGTCCTCGAGCCGCGAGCTCTCGAGGTCTGTCATCAGCACGTATCCGTCCTTGTTCAGGATGAGGTAGTGGTACGCCGTCGGCACGTCCTGCTGCCCGCAGACGCCGTCGCGTGCCAGGCCCTCCGCGACCTCGTGCGCATTAGCCGGCCCCCAGCTTGCCTCATAGACGAAGCCCGCGTTGATCGCCGCGGAGAGCACCATGAACGAGGCGAGCCACGCCGTGGCGACCGCCGCGAACGCGTAGGCGAAGTAGCGCGCGATGACGAAGGAGAGCGGCATGCCCCCGCGACCTCGCGCCCCGGTCCTCAGAGCTGCCACTTGTACCCCATCCCCCAGACGGTCGCGATCGGATCGGCGCCGGCCTCGGAGAGTTTCCTCCGGGCGCGGCTGACCTGCATGGATATGGCCGCGTCGTCGGCGTCGCTCTCCCAGCCGAGCACCGCCTCGCGTATCTGCGCGCGGCTCATGACCTGCCCGGGGTGACGAGCGAGGTACTCGCAGATGGCGTACTCGGTGGGCGTGAGCGGCACGGCCTCGCCGCCCACGGCGAGGTCGCGCGCCCCGAGGTCGATCCGCACCTCCCCGAAGGAGAGGGCGTGCGAGCGCGGCCGGCGCTCACGGCGTAGATGGGCCGCGACCTTGGCGCGCAGTTCCGCGGCCCCGAAGGGCTTGCGAACGTAGTCGTCGGCGCCCAGGCCGTAGCCAGCCACGGCGTCCTCCTCGGCCACGCGCGCGGTAAGGAAGACGATGGGCCCGTCGAAGTCCGGGCGGATCTGCCGCACGAGCTCGAAGCCGTCGAGCCCCGGCATCATGACGTCGCAGAGCACGAGGTCGAAACGCGAGAGGTCCATCCCCGGGACCGCCGTCGGGTCCGCCGCCCTGACGACCTCATGGCCGTCGCGGCCGAGGACGCGCGCGAGTGCGTCGAGGATCGCCCGTTCATCATCCACTGCCAATATCCTCGCCATGTTCGACCTCCTGAAACTTCCGTCGGAATTGTACTAGCGCTGCACTCAGCGGTCCAGAGCCCTGCGCGCAGCCGCGGGCGCCTCGGCCGCGTCGCACGCGCGGTAGCGCACACCCGAGCCGCCGCGCGCCTCGATCTCGAGCCAGCCCTCGCCGTCCGACTCCCGCCCGAAGAAGATGAGCTGGAGCTCTCGGACATTGCCCCTGTCGTCCGCCGCGTTCACCAGGTAGACGTAGTTTGTCCCCGTCCCGGTGGCGTCGGCGTAGGAGCTCGCGTGGCTGCCGGCTTCGGGCGCGGGCGCCCACATGGCGACCTCAGGGTTGGGCAGCGCGCGTTCGGCGATCGAGCGCAGCGCCGACCCCCAGCCGGCGTCGAGCAGGGCATTCCCGCCCAGGACGAGCGCTGCGGAGAGGAGGACGAGCATGGCGGCGAGCGGCCTCCTACGCATCTACCCTCCCGTCCTCGAAGCGGCAGAACCAGGTGAGAAGGACGGCATCGGCTGCCAGGGTGAGCACGAGGCTAGCGAGCGCAGTCGTGAGAAGAGGGCCCGCCGCGCGTGCGGCGTCGATGAAGGCCTCCACCCCAAGCGACCCCAGGCGCGCGGGCCAGGCGAGCGGCACCCAACTCAGGGGCGTCGCCAGGGCACCGGTGAGCTCGCCGGTCATGAGGCCGTGCGCAAGTCCGCCCACCGAGAAGAACGCGAGGAGCACCCCCGCCGCGCCGGCGCCGATGGCGACGTTGCGGCCGAGGCGCAGGGCCACGCCGAGCCCCAGCGCGTAGAGGGGCAGGCTGCCCAGCACGATGCCCGCCCAGGCGGCCGCAAGCGGAGCGGGCCCGAGCGGCAGGCGCCCGGCGACGGCGAGCACGGCCCCGAACACGCCGAGCGCCACGGCCAGCGCGGCGGCACCGAGCGCCGCAAGGGCGAGCAGCTTCGCCGCGACGGCGCGCCCGCGCGAGGGGACCGCCGTGAGGTTGGCGAGGCGACCGGCAGCGCGCTCCTCGTCCACGGCGAGCCCGCAGACGATGGCGGACATGAGCGGCATGAGGGCGCCGAGGAACTGGACGTAGGCGTCCGCGCCCAGCGCCGGGTCCCATCGGGCTACGGAGAAGTACTCGCCGCATGCAAGACCGGCTGCCAGGCCGCAGACGAGGTGCACCGCCGCGAGCGGGGAGCGCGCCAGGCGCAGGGCCTCGGAGAGCAGGGCCCGCGGGAGAGTCATGCGCGGAGTCGGGTCGGAGAGTCGTGTCACGGCCATCACCTCTCCTCGGAGCGCGCGAACCAGGCCGCGCCCGCCGCCGTGAGCGCGGCGCACGCGAGCGCGCAGACCGCAAGGCCCGCCAGCGTGAGCATGCCGTCTGCCGCGAGCGCCCCACCGAGCGCCATGTCCGCCGCGAGTGGCTCGCCGCTCGGCAGCACGGGGATGAAGCTCGTGGGGATGACCATGCTCGCCGACGGCGGAAAGAGCTGCGGCAGCGGCACCAACGACCAGGCGAACCCACCCACGAGCTGCACGGCGAGCGGGCAGAAGATGCCCGCGAGCATGCCGAGCCGCGCCGTGAGAAAGAGCCCTGCGGGAATCATCCACGCCACGGTCACCGTGTTGACGAGCGCGCAGAGGAGCATCGTGAGCGTGCCCGCGGCCGTGAGGCCCTGCGAGGTGAACGCCGATCCCGCAAGGTAGATGCCGAAGACCACGAGGTTCGAGAGCGTGCAGAGCGCGAGGCACCAGAGCGCCTTGGCCCACCAGGCGCGCCCGAGCGGGAAGCCCAGGCCCAGAAGCCCCCGCATCCGCGTGCGAGCGTCCGCCCGCGCGACGCACGCCACCACGAGCGAGAGAGACACGGGCAGGAAGAGCGCGTACCAGTAGTTCCACGCGCTGAAGATCTGCACGCCCCGGTAGGGCATCGCGCCGAGCAGCGGCATCGGCAGCGCCATGAGCACGGCCAGGCGAACCGGTGCCGCGTGGCGCGACTTCAGGGCCTCGGCGCGCAGACCCGCGAGCAGGCCGCCTTTCTCGCCCGTCATGCCGCCACCTCCCCGCGTGCTCGTCGCCCTTCCCGGCAGAAGCTCATGAAGAGTTCCTCGAGGTCCTGCCCGGGCCGAAGCGCATCCTCGTAGGCGAGGCGCCCCCCGCAGATGATGCCGATGGTGTCCGCCATCTGCTGCACCTCGGAGAGGATGTGGCTCGAGACGATCACCGTCGTGCCCGCAGCCGCGAAGCCGCGAATCTGGTCGCGCAGCTCCTCGATGCCGATGGGGTCGAGGCCGTTGGTGGGCTCGTCGAGCACGAGCAGGCGCGGCCGGGCGATCAGCGCCAGCGCGAGCCCCAGGCGCTGTCGCATGCCCATCGAGAAGCGCCCGGCGTGCTTCTTCCCAGTGTCCGCGAGGTCCACGGCGGCGAGCACCTCATCTATGCGGCTCTCGGGAAGGCCCAGCAGCGTGGTGCGCACGCGCAGGTTCTCGCGCGCGGTGAGGTTGGGGTAGAGCGGCGCCTCCTCGATGAGGCTGCCGATTGCGTAGAGGTCCTCGCGGCGCCAGGCGTGCCCGGCAAAGAGGATCTCCCCGGCCGTCGGCCGCAGCATCCCGCAGATCATCTTGAGCGTTGTCGACTTGCCGGCGCCGTTGGGACCGAGCAGCCCGTACACCTCGCCCTCGCGGATATGAAGGCTCACGTCGGCCACGGCGTCCTGCGCCGGGTCGCCGCGGCCGAAGCGCTTGGTGAGCCCGCGCGTCTCGAGCATGTAACCCATGGGTTTATCCTTTCTCTTCCGGGCGCGCGGGCCGAGTCGCCGTGCCCGCGCGCCTTACCTTTCGGGTTCACCATCCATGGTGGGGCGCGTTTCTAACGAAGCCGTAACGGCCGTTGGGCTCTTTTGGCGCCAGCCCTTCTCGACCCGCACGCATTTGCTTAAAGCAACAACTTTCCCGATCGATGTAATCACCAAATCAAAACGTGTACATCAGCCACCAAAGATGCCGAAAAATGTCGTTTTTGGTGACTGATGTACACAATTGCAGAATACAGCGCAGCTCAGAACCACCCTCCACATGTCTGGACTCTCTATGCTTACGCTGGATAGACATCGCCAGAACGGGTATAGTATCGAAAGTTTTGTCGTTTACCAGCGGGGGAGTCCTGTGGGCATCAAAAAGAAGATCAAAAAGGAGCTTATCGGCACCTCCGATTACCCGTCGAATAAGATCTTCACGATCTCCAATTTCATTACCTTCACGCGCCTGATCCTCACGCTGGTCTTTCTGTACCTGTTTGTGACGGACAACAACCGTGTCGTCGCCATTGTCATCTATGCCATCGCGGCCTCCACCGACTGGATGGACGGTCAGATTGCCCGCATGACCAAGACGGTCTCGTGGCTCGGCAAGATGATGGACCCCGTCTGCGACCGCGCCCTGCTGTTTACTGGCGTGTTGGGCCTGGTAGTCCGCGGCGAGCTTCCCATCTGGGTCTGCGTGCTCATCATCGGCCGCGATATTTACCTGGGAATCGGCACGCTCATCGTGCGCCACTATCATCGCCGTCCCATCGACGTAGTTTTTCCTGGCAAGATTGCCACGGCGCTGCTTATGACCGGCTTCTCGCTCATGCTGCTGGGCTTTCCCACTGTGGATGGCTGGCATCTGCTGCCCGCCACGTTCACGGCCTTCCCGGGCCTCAACGGCAGCCCGGTACCGCTTGGCATCTTCTTTGTGTACGGCGGCGTGATCTTCTCCATGCTCACCGCCGTCATCTATTCCATTAAGGGTGGAGCGGCCATTAAACAGGCTATCGCACATCCCGAGGACGAAGACATCGACTTTCTTAACCCCGAAATCGAAGATTAAGTCATTGGGGTATGATTATGTACAGTTCATTCTTTGCGGCATGTCCGCGTTAAGTTAGGGGTTGTCATGGACAACATGGTTAACAATATGCCTCAGAACGATAAGGCCTCAGACGCCACCTGTGTTTTCCGCGTTCCTTCGAGCGATGTCACCGTTCCCGACCTCATGGCCAACGTGCACATCACCGCGCCCGTGTTGTCTATCGTCAAGGGCCCGCAGACCGGCGCCGCCTTTGAGCTCGAGGACAATGTGACCACCATCGGCCGCGATCCCGCCAACGGCATCTTCCTCAACGACATGACCGTGTCGCGTACCCACGCGCGCATTATTCGCGAGGGTCTGGGGGCCCGTATTGAGGACCTGGGCTCGCTCAACGGTACGTGGGTTGACGGCGCTATCGTCAACGGCGCCCCGCTGCACGATGGCTCTTCTGTACAGATCGGTACATTTACGCTCATCTATCACGAGAGCACGCCGGAGCGCATCGAAACCGGTGAGTAGGGCATGGCCGAACGCAACTATCTGAGTATCGGCCAGGTCGTCAATCTACTTCGAGGCGCATACCCCGATCTTTCGAACTCAAAAATTAGATTTCTCGAAGATGAGGGGCTCATCACCCCTCATCGCACGCCTAAGGGCTATCGTCAGTACTCCAAGGAGGACGTTGACCGCCTGGAGGTGATTCTGCATCTGCAGAAGACTCGCTACATGCCGCTCAACGTGATCAAGCAGCGCCTGGAAAACGCCACGGACCTGTCTACGCTCGCCTACGAGGTAGGCCTGTTGTCCGATGTTCCGCTCAAGACGGAGCCCAAGGAGACTAAGCAAAAGCTGCATCCCATCGAGACCATCCCCGATATGCTCGGCGTCGAGATCTCGTTTATCCGCTCCCTGGCCGAAAACGACCTCATTCGCATCATCAAGAGCCCACAAAACCGCGAGCTTGTCGATGGCCGCGATTTCCCGATCATCCGTTACTGCTCCGAGCTTTCGCGCTTTCATATCGAGCCGCGCAACCTGCGCCAGTACGTATCGTCGGCAAACCGCGAGTCCTCGATGTTTGAGCAGGTACTCGTGAGCATGCTCGGCATGGACACTTCCGACGACGAGCGCGACGCCAAGCTCGAGCGTGCGTTTAAGAAGCTGCATGACCTCACCGAGGGCGTGCATACCGCACTGCTCAAGAACCGCGTATTTGAGTCGCTCAACGCCGTGGTCGAGGACGCCGATATCGATGCCCTCGACGAGGAGATCGCACGCTCCGAGTCCACCAAGGCCAAAAGCGAAGAGGCAAGCGTTCCCGCGGTTGCCGCGAAGGACGAGTCGCTCGTGCATCCGTCCAAGGTCGTCGTCCCCTCGCATAGCCTGTCTGCTAACACGGGTAAATAACCGCCGTCCACCCGGCAATCCATGAAAGGTCACGTCATGTACGACTTCGAATCTCACATCGTCGACATCCCCGACTATCCCGAGCCCGGAGTCATCTTTAAGGACATCACGCCGCTCTTTGGTAATCCCGAGGCACTAAAGGCCATGGTAGATGCCCTGGCCGAGCATTTTGCCGGCATGGGCATCACCAAGGTCGTAGGTCCCGAGGCTCGCGGCTTTATGGTCGGCGTGCCCGTGGCTGTCGCCCTGGGTGCCGGCTTTGTACCCGCTCGTAAGCCGGGCAAGCTGCCGCGCAAGACGGTGAGCCAGAGCTACGAGCTCGAATATGGCACCGACTCTATCGAGATTCACGCCGATGCCATTACCTCTAAAGATACCGTGTTGATTCTGGACGACTTGGTCGCGACGGGCGGAACCGTCGAGGCAACAGGTAAACTAGTGCGAGATATGGGCGCAAAGCTTGTGGGTTACGGTTGTATCCTCGAGCTTGCGTTTCTCAACCCGCGCGAGAAGCTCACGCCTTCCAACGAGGACGTTGAGCTCTTTAGCTTGGTAACGGTGCACTAGCCGCTACCCTTAGATACCGGAAAGGAAGCTCCATGCGCACAGCAAACACGCACAAAAACATGGCACGCTGCGCTGCTACGGCAACCCTCGCTTGTGTTTTGGGCCTTGGCCTCGCGGCTCCGGCCTATGCCGATACTGCATCCGACCTTGCCGCTGCTCGTACAAAACTCGAGCAGATCGGCACGCAAACCCAGCAGATCTACGACGAGCTCGCCACTCAAACGGAGGCACTCGACCAGACCGCCGGCGAGATTACGCAAAAGCAGCAGGAGATCGCCGATGGCCAGGCCAAGCTTTCTAACTACGTTGCCGGTGAGTACAAGACCGGCGGCCTGAGCCTGCTCCAGGTTCTGACGGGCGTCGATGACCTGGGCGATATGCTCAACCGCCTGTTCTACTACGGCAAGGTTTCCGACAAGCAGGCCCAGACCATCCAAGAGGTCAAGGAGCTTAAGCAGCAACTTACCGACAAGCAGGCCGAGCAGGAGAAGAACGTCGCCGCCACGCAAAAGAAGGTCGACGAGCTCAACGCCCAGCAGGCCGAGGCTCAAAACGTTGTGAACTCCTTGGACTCGCAGCTGCAGGCCGAGCTTGCCGCCGAGGCAGAGGCCAATGCCGCACTGCAGGCCGGCATTAACGCCAGCACCGCCGAGAAGGCCACGGTGAACACCGAGACCGCCGGCACGACTGAGAACACCAACAACGGCGGCGGTACGACCAACAACGGCGGCAACACGCCTGCGCCCACTCCCACGCCCGCTCCGGCCCCCACGCCGCAACCATCGATTCCCGCTCCGGCTCCGACCCCTTCAGCGCCGAGCCAGTCCGTTGACGGCGGCACCGTTGTTTCGCGTGCCTACAGCAAGCTTGGTTGCGCTTATTCCTGGGGCGGCATTGGCCCGAACAGCTTTGACTGCTCGGGATTCGTTAGCTACTGCCTCACCGGTCGTTATTGCCGTTTGGGCACCACCGTTACGTTTATGGGCTGGCATCGTGTGACCGATCCGCAACCGGGAGACGTCGTTGTAAATTCCCGTCATACCGGCATTTACGTTGGAAACGGCCAGATGATTCATGCTTCTAACTACAACACAGGAGTTATTAAGACTTCCATTAGTTGGAGCATGGGTAATGATTATATCTTTGTGCGCTATTAAGTAGCACTTCACAGCATCCGACATGGGTCTCGCGGCTTTTCCGCTGCGGGGCCCATTCTTTATCTCCGCCAATCAACTTATCTTCAATAAGCTTTTATCTAGTTCTGAATACTAGATATAGAACAGAGTTCAGCAAGATGGTTATAATTAGGCTTGAGTAAATAGAAAGGACCCCATATGAGCTGGGCACTTATCTCCGATTCGAGCTGCAACCTCCGCGATTGGCAACCGACCGCACCCCATACCACCTTTGCATTTGCACCCCTCAAAATTCGAGTGGGGGAGCGCGAGTTTGTTGATGACCTCACACTCGACGTTCACGAACTCAATTGCGCCGTGCAGGAGGAGTCGAGCGCTTCTTCGAGCGCCTGTCCGAGCGTAGGCGAGTGGACCGAGCTCTTTAAGCTTGCCGACAAAACGATTTGCATGCCCATCTCGGAGGGCGTATCGGGCAGCTATAACGCTGCCGCCACGGCACGCGATTTGGTTCTTGCCGAGGATCCTAACCGACAGATTCATCTAGTCAATTCGCGCGCAGCCGGCGGCAAAATGGACCTGATCTTCCTGCTGTTCGACCGTTATCTTGCAAGCATTCCAGACGTTTCATTTGATGAAGCCTGTAGCTATTTTGATGTGCTGGAACAGAACAGCAAGATCCTATTTAGCCTGTGCAATTACGAAAATCTCGCCAAGGCCGGACGTATTCCCAAGGCAGCCGGGGTCATCGCCAATAAACTCAACATTCGAGTTTTAGGTACAGCAAGCGAGGCGGGGGAGATCAAGCTCGTCGGTCACACTCGTGGCGAAAAGAAGATGATCGGCAAGATCGTCGACACCATGGAGGCCGAAGGCTTTACCGGTGGAGAAGTCGTTATCGACCATGTCGAGAATGAGGCGGGCGCCCAGGCACTTGCCAGCCGCATTGTGGAGCATTGGCCCGGCTCCAAGACCATCATCATGCCCTGCAACGGACTGGATTCATACTATGCCGAGATGCACGGGCTCATTATCGGCTACGGCATGGGCGTGGCTTCGGGCCGATAAAGTCCAACTAAATAAAAACACGGGCGGGGCAAAGTGTCTGATGGCTCTTTGCCCCGCCCGTCTTATACGTCGGCTAGCTATTAAACCCATTGAACTTTAGGTAGCTCATCAGATACGCCTTCGATACAAAAGACGAAACCGCACTGCGCACGAGCAGCGACTCGCGCGTGACCTGATGAGCCGTATCGGCTACGGGAACCTGCTCAATGGAGAACGCTGCGCGAATCGATGCCTCGAGCTGGTCGACCACATAGTCAAAGGCGGTCGGCGCATCATAGCTCAGGCGTTGAATGTTAAAGAGCGCCTGTACCGCAGCGATGGGCAGCACCTGCTTAAAAATACAGATGGCGATAAGGCGAGCAATCTGCTCGCGGCCATATTGCTTTTTTACCGGAGCAGGTACCAGACCGATCTTCACGTAGTTGTTAATCATGGAGGGCGTAATAACAGGCTGCTCCAAACAAATCGAAAGCGGTTCCATCCACAGTTCGATGTACTCAATGACCTGATCACGGTAGAGCGTCACATTCGGCAACTGGTTATAGCGCGGCAAGCTGAGCGTATTGAGTTTGCGAACTATATCAGACTGGATAAATGCATCAGGTAGCACCGTTGGCTGAATATCCTCTGGGCTAATGCTAGCCGACGTATCGGACATAGGAATAACGTGTTTAGCATGGTTCATGTGGTGCCTCCGTTCGTTTTCCATATTGTATTCTAGATTATCTAGTTTTGCATACCACAATGAATGGTATGATTGTCGAGTTTGGTTGGGGTCAGACCGAAGGATAGCTGGCTCGTATTTTTCACAACAAAACGTCCAGCGGCAACGAGCTTGAGGCAACGTTGATACTGGACGTTTAAGTAAGATAACAACCTTACATAAGATATATTATCGTACTTATCCGTGTAGGAATGCGTATGCGCTGGTAGCCGCTATGGCTCCGTCCGAAACAGCTGTCACAACTTGACGTAACCGCTTGGAACGGATATCGCCGGCAGCAAATAATCCAGGCGTGCGGGTGGCCATCGATTCGTCGGTCACAATACCGCCGTCGGGAGCCAGATCCACCAGATGCTCAACAAGCTCGGTATGAGGCTGTGTGCCAGCAAAGACAAAGATACCAAACGAGCCGGGATCGAAGGACTCAGTGTGCATTTCACTAGTCGCATTGTTCTTGAACGTGATTGTCGTGGGCATCGCTTCGCCAGAAAGCTCAACAATACTAGTTTGGTACCTAACTGAAATATTATCTTTTGCGAGCACCTTTTGAACCACGCCATCGGGGGCTCGGAACTGATCGCGGCGCAAGACGATGGTCACGCTGCTGGCGATTTCTGACAAGAACAGGGCTTCCTCGCAGGCAGCATTGCCGCCACCGATAACAAAGACCTGTTTACCACGAAAGAACATACCATCGCACGTCGCGCAATACGAAACGCCACGACCGCGATACGTATCCTCGCCAATAAAACCAGCAGATCGCGGCGTGGCACCCATGCAAGCGATAACGCTCGAGGCCAGCGTATCGCCCATATCGTGATGCACCGTAAACAGCGCCGCATCAGCATCGTAATCGATACCCGTAACCATGCTCCATGCAACCTGTGCCCCCAGGCCCTCTGCATGTTGCTGAAAACGCTCGCCGAGTTCGGCACCACTCAAGAGCGGAATGCCCGGATAGTTCTCGACCTCATTGGTTGTGGCGATCTGTCCTCCCGACATGCCCTGTTCAATCACGGTCGTCGTTAGATTAGCGCGCGCCGCATAAATGGCTGCAGCATAGCCCGCAGGCCCGCCGCCGATAATCGCAACATCGATCGGCTGATGAGTAGTCATGAAAAGACCTCCTGTCGAAAGATTGGCGTTCTTTGCGCTCATACCCAAATTTATGCGAACGTGACACTCATGCACTACAATGATTCTCTGTGAAACAAAGATGAAGGGGAGATATCGATGGATCAGACGCAGATGAGCGACGACGCTCCCCTGCTCACGCACAGCACTCCCCAATCGGAACAAACCACACTCTTGGCTCAGCAAAAACCTCTCGTGACCATCGTGCACGCCTCGGTCGGCTCGGGCCACAAGGCCGCCGCAAATGCGATTGCGCAGGCATTCGACCTCATCCGCGGCACCAATGGCATCCCCGAGGATGTTGAGATTGAAGTGCTCGATATCCTCGATTTTGGACGCATAAAATTCGACGGCAACAAAACGGCCGCCTCGTTTACCGGCGCCACGCGCCCAATTTATGACTTGACCTGGCGTTATACCCTTACCGGACACCTGCTTTGGGGCGGCGGCACGGCATGGTCGCGCATCATGTTCCCCGCATTTAACGAGTACGTTCGGACTCGTAGGCCCATTGCCGTGGTCGCCACGCACATCACGGCAGCCAACGTTGCCGTCGGCGCACGCGTCATTACGGGCATCGACTATCCCGTCATTTGCGTACCGACCGATTACGAGGTCGAGGGTTGGTGGCCCCATAAGGACACCGACCTATTCTGTGTGGCAAACGAGTTTATGGCCGAAACACTCCGCCCCCGCAAGGTTCCCGAGGCAAAGATCCGCATTACAGGCATCCCCATTCGCGCCGGGTTCGATACGGATTACAATCGCGAGGAAGAACTCGAGAAGTTCAATCTCCCCACAGACAAGCTCGTTGTGCTGGTGATGGCCGGCGCCAGTTTGCCTCAACCGTACGTTCGCTTTCGCGCGGAGATGGACCGCACCCTCCCCTTCCTGCGCAGCTTCGAGGACATGCACTTTGTCTTTTTACCGGGCAAGGATGCCGAGTATGCCACCCGTCTCATAACGCTTTTCGACGCCATGAAACTCGAGAACGTCACGGTTCTTGACTACGTCGATGACATGGCTGCGCTTATGCACGGCTGTGACCTGGCAATTCTCAAATCGGGCGGACTCACTGTTACCGAATGCCTGTGCGCACACCTGCCGATGATTCTACTGGGCAAGTCCTATGGCCAGGAAAAGGCCAACACCACCATGCTCACCGGCATGGGCGCCAGCATGCATGTCACCACCGCACGCGAGCTCATCGTGACGTTGCGCCATCTCCACGATCATCCGGAGTCGCTCAAGGCACTGCTCATCAATGGCGAAGTGCTGCGACGCCCACGCGCAGCCGAGGATATCGCCATCGCAACCACGGAGCTTGCAGGCAAGCCCCAAAAGCGCAAACGAGCCTTCTGCCGCTTCTACTGGGGAGAAAAACCCGCGCATATCAGGTAGTGACTTACTGTCCGCTGACCGGCCCGGCCCGCCTATATATCATCCCATGCTCAAACATTCTCGCTTCGCAGGGGCGCATGAATCCCACCCGTCCGGGGCTCACCCATATCATTCCATGCTCAAACATTCTCGCTTCGCTTCGCTCGCTGCGAAACTGCGCGTGGAACGATATGGGTGAGCCCCGGACGGGAGTCTTCTTGCTTGAAAACAAAATACATTCTTTCTAGCAAGCCGATTAGATAAGGGAACTTTTCATTAATCGAACCGGTTTGCTATAAGATTTTATCTGCTTTTTCTGAAGAAGCCGTTTCAGTTGCTAGCACGTAAACGAAGCTCTCCCGTGGGAGGCCCCTATATATCGTTCCACGCGCAGTTTCGCAGCGCAGCGAGAATGTTTGAGCATGGAATGATATATAGGGGCCTCCCACGGGAGAGCGGACATTACAATACGCCGCTAGAACCGAAACCGCCGGCTCCTCGGTCGGTTTTGTCTAGTTCGTCTACCTCTACAAGATTGACTGTGGGGACTTCTTGGATGACGAGCTGGGCGATGCGGTCGCCTTTGTTGATCTGAATATTGTTGGTGGAATCCAGGTTGATGAGGATGACCTTAAGTTCACCTCGATAGTGGGCGTCGATGAGACCGGGCGTGTTGACTATAGACAGGCCCTGCTTAATGGCTAGGCCGCTGCGGGGCTGGACAAAGCCGGCGTAGCCATCGGGCAGCGCAATGGCCAAGCCAGTGGAGACCAATCGGCGCTCAAAGGGCTTGAGGATGCAGTCTTCGTTGGCGCGGAGGTCAAGGCCGGCATCCGTGGGATGGGCGTATTTGGGAAGCTCGACCATGGGATCGAGACGCTTAATGTTAACGGTAATGTTAGGCATGAAATCACCTTAGCTTGTCGAGCTCTTGCAAAAACTCGTCGACGTCTTTGAAATCGCGATAGACGGAGGCAAAGCGAATGTAGGCCACCTTGTCGATCTTGGCCAAACGTTTGAGCACCATATTGCCCAGTTCGTGGGACGTTACAGCCGTCAGCGTACGGGAACGTAGCTCCACCTCGATATCATCGATGATCTCGTTGAGCTTTTTCGTGTCGATATCGCGCTTAATCGTGGCGCGCATCAGGCCGACCAGCAGCTTATTGCGATCGAACCGCTGCTTTGATCCGTCGGATTTGATGACCTCGATGGGATCTTCGCAGCGCTCGAACGTCGTAAAACGATAATTGCACGAACAACATTCACGACGACGCTTGATAGTGTTGTTCGACTCCTGCATACGGGAATCGACAACGCGGGTGTGTGCCTTGCCGCATTTGGGACAGCGCATGGAACCTCCTCTTAAACGATAACAAGGGTACCATGCGACCGACCCGAAATCTTACGAACGGGCCGGAACTTTCAGAACTGCACCAGCATCAAGAGAGCCGCGATCGAGGTGATTGACGCTACGAATCATGTCGGAAGTCTCCTGTGTGGAAAGGCCATCGATGGGATGCTCCTGGGCAAGCGACCACAGGGAATCGCCGGACTGCACGCGAACCGTCTCGTAGGTAACGTTGGCTACGGAATCGGCATATGCAGCGTGACGAGCAGAAAAAACTGACGTGGCGAGCACAAAGAACAGGGTAAACGCCACGGCAACAGCAACAATCGTCGAGGCCTTCAGGGCAACAGGAGCCAAAGCAACGGACGCACGCTGGGTGCGAACGGGTTTAGTGGCCACGGTCTGAAAATGAGAACGTCCACCCTTCACGACCGTAAAGGCCGGCGATGCGGGCACCTCAAGCTTAAGAGCGAGGTTTCCCTGGACCATATCCGCTGCGTTCATTCTGTTCTCCTCTCGTTTGTTTTGACGAGAACTGTTTTATCAAGCCGCGGGGACAAAAAAGTCTAGCGCGGGAACGAGTGTTCGGTTATTATTATCTTCGAACAGTTGTTCCTGTCAAGCAAAAATAGAACATTTGTTTGGTATGGGTAGAGAGGAATCCCTGATGGCTCGCAAAATTACCAAGCGTCAGCAGCAAATTTACGACTTCATCAAGGAATATCAGCAGGAGAAGGGCTATCCGCCCAGTGTACGCGAGATGGCTTCGGCTGTGGGCCTTTCCTCCCCTAGCACTGTACATGCGCATCTCTCCGCACTCGAAGCACGAGGCCTGCTCAAGCGTGACGCCACCAAGCCTCGCGCTCTCGAGCTCTTTGACGAGGACGGATCTTCCGTCTCCATCTCAAAGTCCGATGAGTCCGCGGCGCCCCGTGGCACCGTATCGCTGCCTCTCGTAGGCCGAGTCGCTGCAGGGATTCCCATCCTTGCCGAGCAGAATATCGAAGACACCTTTACCATCCCAACCGAGATCGCAACGGACCAGGGGTCCTTTATCCTCGAGGTCCACGGCAATTCGATGATTAACGTCGGCATTTATAACGGCGACTACATCATCGTTCGTGAGCAGAAGAGTGCCATGAATGGCGAGATTGTCGTGGCTATGATCGATGGCTCTGCAACGGTCAAAACATTCTACAAGGAGCAGGGACGCGTTCGTCTGCAGCCCGAAAACGACACCATGGAGCCCATCTACGCGACGAATCCCACGATTCTGGGCAAGGTCGTCGGTTTGATGCGCCGGTTTTCGTAATGCAAAAACGCATCACTGTCTTTGATACTATTCGCGGGTTTACCATGCTGTCGATGGCGGGATTTCATGCCTGCTACGACCTTGCCTACCTATATGGTTGGAAGATGCCCTGGTTTACCCAGACCATCTTCCAGGACATCTGGCGTGCCAGCATCAGTTGGGTATTTTTGTTTATTGCCGGCTGGATGTGCACCCTCTCGCGCAACAACATCAAGCGTGCCGTCAAATATGCCGCTGCCGCTTTAGTTGTATGGGTCGCAACGACGCTCGTCTCAGTCGATGACTCGGTGAACTTCGGCATCATTTTCTGCATGGCGGCGTGCACCGCCATTGTTGCACTCGCGCGCCCGGTTCTCGATAGGGTGCCGACAGTATGGGGTATAACAATTTGCCTCATACTCTTTGCCTGTACCTGGAGCATTCCTAAAGCGGTCTACCCTATCCCCTATCTAGCTTGGCTGGGATTCCCAGGTCCAGAATTTGTCTCCGGTGATTACTATCCGCTCATACCCTTCTTATTTATGTACCTCGCAGGCTTCTTTGCCGCCCGCACGGCATAAAAAGCAAACCTTGAAGCGCCAGCATGGGCCTATGAGAATCCCATCCCGATGCTCGCAAGCCTCGGACGCCATGCGCTGCCGTTCTACCTGCTTCATCAACCCGTTATCTTAGGCGTGCTGGAGCTGATTTACTCTGTTCGGTAGCGCTCGAGACGCGTTGCGATACGGGCCGGAAGCTTTGCCACAATACGAACGCCATCTTCGAGGTATTCCTCGTGCAGAAGGGTTCCCTGTTCGTGCACGAGCGTGATTAACGCGCCCTCTCGATACGGGATATCGGCCGAGAGCAACACGTCCGTAGCGGCCGCTTCACGAGCGATGCGGTCGACTAAGTCATCAAGACCCTCACCCGTCTGAGCCGAGAACAGAACCGCCTCGGGATAACGCCGGCGAAAGCTCAAGCGGTCGACGCTATCGAGCAGATCAATTTTATTGAACACGGTAAGCGTTAGGCGCTCACCGGCACCAATCTCGTCCAGGACACGATCAACCGCCTCGAGCTGACGCTCGTAATCCTCATCGGAAGCATCCACGACTTTAAGAATCAAATCGGCGCCGAGCACCTCGGAAAGCGTAGATTTGAAAGCGTCGACCAGGCCATGGGGCAGTTTTTGAATAAAGCCAACGGTATCGGTGATCGTCATGCCACGGCCACCGGGCAAACGGTACGAGCGCGTCGTGGGATCGAGTGTGGCAAACAGCTTATCCTGCGAAAGTACTGTGGATCCCGTCAATCGATTAAGCTGCGTCGACTTACCGGCATTGGTGTAGCCAGCCAACGCCACGCGAAACGCCGGCGATTCAATACGGCTTTTCGATTGCACGTCGCGACGCTGTTCAACCTGTTTCAGTTCGCGTCGAAGAGCTGCGATCTTATTGCGAATCAGGCGACGGTCGACCTCGAGCTGGCTTTCGCCCTGACCAAAACGCGATCCAATGCCGCCACGCGTCTGCTCCTTGGCAAGATGGCTCCACATACCTCGCAGACGAGGCAGCAGATACTGCAACTGTGCCAGCTGCACCTGTAAGCGGCCCTCACGCGTCTGGGCATGCAGGCCAAAGATATCCAAAATCAACGCCGTACGGTCAATAATCTTAACCGGTTCGCCCACGGCTTTCTCAAGATAGGACTGCTGTGAAGGAGTCAGGTCGTCGTCGAAGATAACAACATCCGCATCCATGCGATGAACCAAACCGCACAGCTCCTCGACCTTGCCGGAGCCGATAAACGATTTGGGATAGGGCTTGACCAGGCGCTGCGACAAGCGTGCCACGCATTGGGCTCCAGCAGTGTGAGCCAAGCGCTCGAGCTCATCGAGCGAACGGTCGAGCGGCCAGGCATTATCGCGCCACTCAACACCAACCAAGACGGCACGCTCAGGTTCAGGCGCCGTAGAGACCAAGGGAAAACGTGCCATTAGACAGCCTCGATACGACGGCAGATATCATCAACGACCTCATCGATCGTAAACTCATCCATATCGAACCAAACAATGCGATCGTCACGTTTAAACCAGGAAAGCTGGCGCTTGGCATAGCGACGTGAGCGCATCTTGATAAGCTCACGGGCCTCATCCATGGTAATAGCGCCACGCAAGGCATCGATAATCTCTTTGTAACCAATTGCCTGCATCGACGTGAGCGCATCACCCAAGCCCTGGTCCATAAGGCCACGGACCTCATCAACCAGCCCCTGCTCAAACATAAGGTCGACACGCATGTTAATGCGCTCATAGAGCACTTCACGGCTACGCGTCAGACCAAACCACAAGGCATGATAACGCTCGCGCGGGACGCTGAATTTCGACTTCTGCTCGGCATACGACACACCGTCATCATGCATCTCGAGCGCACGAATCACACGACGCACGTTATGGGGATGAATCACGGCAGCAGATTCCGGATCGCGCTCGGCAAGCAGGGCATGCAGCGCCTCCTCGCCAATACGCTCGGCAAGTTCCTGATAGCCCGTGCGGCGTTCGTCCTCGAGTTCTCCCGAAGGAAAATCCATTTCATCGAGTGCAGCCTTGAGATACAGGCCCGTACCGCCGCAAAAGACCGGAAGACGTTGCTCGCCAAGCAAACGCTCGATATGCGCCCGGGCATCCGTCTGATAGAGCGCAGCTGAATACGCGACGCCCGGATCCACGATATCGACAAGGCGCAGCGGCACCGAGCACTCCTCGGGCATCATCTTGGCCGTACCGATGTCCATGCCACGATAGATTTGCATCGCGTCACAAGACAACACTTCGGACGAAAGACGAGCGGCCAGGCGGTCGGCAACATCGCTTTTGCCGACCGCCGTCGGACCGACAATCGCTACGGCAGAAAGGCTTGCACCGGTGGAAATCATTAGCGAGGCTCGCCCACGACGGAGCCAGACAGATACCACGTTTTGGCGACATCAACATCAACGTCGACGATTTTGCCGACGAGCTGATCGATGCTATAGCCAGCGGGAATCGGCGCATGCACCGTCTGGTTCTTGGGGCTTTTCCCCAGAAGAACAGCGTCGTTCTTCTTGCTCGTACCCTCAATAAGCGCAGGCACCACGGTGTGAAGCTCGCCCTGGTTATACTCGTGAGCCGTCGTCTCGATAACCTTGACCAGACGGTTAAAGCGCTCAAGGATAACCTCATGCGGGGTGGGATCATAAATCTCAGCTGCCGGGGTACCGGCGCGCTTGGAGTAAATAAACGTGTAGGCCTGGGCATAACGAACCGTCTCGGCAAGCGAGAGCGTCTGCTCAAAGTCTTCCTCGGTCTCGCCCGGGAAGCCCACGATGATGTCGGTCGAAAGCGCAATATCGGGCATACGGTTACGAATACGATCGACCAGACCCAGATAATCCTCGCGCGTATAACGACGATTCATCTCTTTAAGGATGCGCGTGGAACCCGACTGAACGGCCAGGTGGAGCTGCGGCATGACGGCAGGTGTCTCGGCCATGGCGTCAATGGTCTCAGGCAGCAGATCCTTAGGATGCGAAGAGGTAAAGAAGATACGCTCGACGCCCGTATCGCCCACAGCGCGCAGCAAGTCGGCAAAGCGCGGCTTGCCAAAGAGATCGCGACCGTAGGAGTTCACGTTTTGGCCCAGCAGCGTAATCTCGCGCACGCCCTGACGCACCAGACCTGTCACCTCGTCGACAATCTCCTCGAAGGGACGGCTCTTCTCACGACCACGGACGTACGGCACGATGCAGTACGTGCAGAAGTTGTTGCAGCCCGTCATGATGGGCACCCAAGCGTGATACTGCGTCTCGCGATGCCACGGCATACTCATGGCGTCGGTATCCTCATGCTCATTCGTACGGATATGGCGCTTGCCATCCAAAAACGCCTCGGCAATGAGCTCGGCCACGTGCGCAATAGAATGGGTGCCAAAAATGACGTTGACGTTATCGACGTTGGTGAGCAAGCCCTCGCCATCGCGTTGGGCGATGCAGCCGCCCACGGCGACCACGCGCTTACCCGAAGGCGAAGGAGGAAGGCTCTTGCAGGAATTGCACTGACCATACAGGCGCGTATCGGCAGCCTCGCGTACACAGCACGTCATGAACACGACAATATCGGCATGCTCGGGATCGAGCGCCATAAGACAGCCAAACGAATCGAGCAGGCCACTCACGCGCTCGGAGTCGTGCTGGTTCATCTGGCAGCCGAATGTGCGGATAAAGTAGGTTTTACCGGCAAGAATATCGCGTACGGAACGCTGGTCCATGAGCTTACATCCTAACGATGGTATCGACGGGCGCATAGGTGCTACGAGCGTGCAGATGGCTCGCTTACGCAACAGGCTTAACGTCGTCCATGACGACATTATCCATAGCAGCCCGATTAATCTGGTGAACGTAGATAGAGAGACGAATTGCCGTGCGCGACTCTCCGTTAATGAGAATGTCGGAGAACACCGGCGCGCAGGAGACATCGAAGCCGGTCGGAATCAGAAAGCCGCGCGCAATGGCGACGGCCTTGATGGCCTGGTTGACGGCGCCAGCGCCGACGCATTGAATGTTGACGGGGACGCCATCTTTGACCATGCCGGCAATGGCGCCGGCAACGGACGCGGGCGATGATTTGCTTGATACCTTCAGGCAATCCATGAAGAAACTCCTGCGTTTAAAAGTACGTTTTAACTGCAATAACTGTATCGTACCGAGCGGACTCGGTAAAGATTTTATTCCTCTTTGGCAAGATCGAACGTCACCGTGATGCGATCACGCGAAACGCGAATCTTAGGGTCACCGCACAGATTGAGGTAATACCGGGCAGCGAGGTCATTAAAGTCACGCTCGACAGCACGCGAAAACTGCGCCATATCATCCTTGGCGATACGAAGGCCTCGACGGTCCTTGGCAAGATCGCCGGGTGCCGGCGCATGCGAGGTGGAATCGCGCTCGCGCAGCAGACGCGCGGTCACGCCGCGGACGGGCTTAATCTGTCCCGACAGAATACGGTGGGCAGTGCGCTCGGACATCTCGAGGCCCAGCCCGGAGCAAATCCGGATAAAGTCCTCGGCATCCGAGGCGAGGCCCAAACGATCGATCACCGGAAGCTCGCACTCGTCATCGATAAAGAGCAAGCGCGACGTATCGAGACGGCTCGAAGCCTGAGCGTACAGGGTCGCAGCAATCTCGGACGGAGAGCCCAGATACACATCGCAGCCACGCAGCTCCTCAAGGGCGAACTCGCACGCTGCGCGAATGATGTTATGGGGTCCACGAGCGCATACATAGCGACCGTCTTCGTCTTTAACCGCCTGAGGCCAGCTCGACTGGTCGGCGCGCTCGCTCAAGCGATCGGTGGCAACGCACACCTTAAACGCGGAACCCAAATCGACGCCCGATGTAACAACGCGTGCCTCATCCGTGTTCTGCTTGATAGAGAACAGCGCCATACCACGACCGTGAACACCCCAACGGTCCATTTTCATGCTCTCAAGCTTGGAGGTGACACGGGCATCGAAGATACGCTCCTGCATGTCCTGCGGCACACCCGAACCGTTATCCAGGAAGAGGAGGGTGCGAACACCCTCCTCCTTGGTCGTGGCGAGATAGACCTTATCGGCTCCGGCATCGCGAGCATTACGCAGCATCTCGATGACAATGTCCTCTACATGCTGAATGTCATGCTTGGCCTGACGGCGTTCGGCCTCCGAAACGCGGAGGCGGACATACCCCTCGCCAAGGTTTTCCTCGACGCGAAGGTTGCCCTCCCCCGACATCGACGCGATAAATGAGATGAGCTCGTTCGCGTCGTTCATGTTATTTAGCGATATCGACTGCACGGCTCTCGCGAATCACGACAACGCGCACCTGACCGGGATACTCCATCTCTTCCTCGATCTGATGGGCGATATCGTGCGCAAGCACCGTGGACTGGGCATCGGAGATCTTGTCCGGCTGGACCATGACATGAACCTCGCGACCGGCCTGCATGGCATAGGTACGCTCGACGCCGTCGTGAGAGTTGGCGATCTCCTCGAGCTTCTCAAGGCGCTTGATGTAATTCTCGGCCGACTCGCGGCGGGCACCGGGACGAGAAGCGGAGACGGCATCGGCAGCCTGGACCAGAACGTCGAGCACCGTGTTGGGGTCGACATCGGCATGATGGGCCTCGATCGCGTGAACGATAACGGGCTTCTCGCCATAACGGCGGGCAAGCTCGGCGCCAATCACAGCATGCGGACCCTCAACGTCGTGGTCGATGGCCTTGCCCAGGTCGTGCAGAAGACCAGCGCGCTTGGCGGTCACAACGTCCAGACCAAGCTCGGAGGCCATAACGCCGCACAGGTCGGAAACCTCAAGCGAGTGTTGCAGCACGTTCTGACCAAACGAGGTGCGGTAGCGCAGAGCGCCCAGGGTCTTGACAATCTCGGGGTGCAGGTCGTGGATACCGGTATCGAAGGCGGCCTGCTCGCCGGCCTCGCGCACACGCTGCTGAACCAAGTCGGCAGCCTTGTGGTACATCTCCTCGATGCGGGCGGGGTGAATACGGCCGTCGGCAATGAGGTTCTCAAGTGCCACGCGGGCGGTCTCACGACGGACCGGATCGAAGCTCGAAAGCACGACGGCCTCGGGGGTGTCGTCAATCACGAGGTTGACGCCGGACACCTGCTCAAAGGTACGGATGTTGCGACCCTCGCGACCGATGATGCGACCCTTGAGGTCATCGGAGGGAATATGAACGGAAGTAACGGTGACCTCGGCGGTATGGTCGGCGGCGCAACGCTGAATCGCCAGGGAAAGAATCTCCTGAGCGGTCTTGTGGCACTCGGCGCGGACCTGCTGCTCGGACTCACGTATGATGGTAGCCGCCTCGTGGGTAACCTCGCCGCGGACCTTGTCGAGCAGCTCCTTGTGAGCGTCCTCGCGCGTAAGGTCGGCAATACGCTCAAGCTCGGAAGTCTGCTTGGCGCAGAGCTCCTCAAGCTCGCGAGAGCGCTTCTCGACCTGACCGGCCTGGCTGGACAGCTGATGCTCGCGCTTGTCGAGCGCATCGTTGCGACGATCGAGCGATTCCTCACGCTGCATCACGCGGTTTTCGAGCGTGCGAATCTCGCTCTTACGCTGCTTGTCCTCGGCCTCGGCGGCCTGCTTGTTCTTGATGATCTCTTCCTTAGCCTCGAGCAAAGCCTCTTTTTTGAGGGTCTCGGCCTGACGCTTTGCATCACCGATCAGGGATTCTGCCTGTGCGTGTGCCGACTGAATCTTTTCGTCGGCCTCGTGAAGACTACCCTGCTTGGCGGTGCGCATGTAGGCAATGGCGGCGATGGCACCCAAAACGATGCCAACGAGCGCTGCAATGATAGGCATGCTCACTCCTTTTTATGGATTCGTTACACAGCAAAGCGAACCGTCCTTACGAACGGCTCGCGACATTTGAGTAATATGGGCGCAGCTTATGCGGGTCGGATACAGATAAACATATAAACAAACTCATCACAGATGAGCACATATCACAAAGCAAATGACAGTGATTATCCTACGTTGAACCGCAACAACTGTCAAATAAACACACCCGGCACGGTGCCAATCAAGCGGTGAACGGCAGGGGCGTAACGGGTGAACGCTTACACGGCGCATTCCTCGCTTGAGGCATCGAGGCGCGCCTTAACGGCATCGGCGGCGATGTGATACGAAAAGCCCTTACCCATCAAAAATCTGACGAGCTTTTCGAATGCACGCGCCTCGGGAACGCGACGTTTAGCGAGCAAGGCCGAAGCGCGGGCCAAGTCGTCGTCCACAGCAAAATAAGCCTCGGGATACCCGGGGATATCGTCAAGTACGACATGACGGCGCTTGAGTTCAACCTCGATCTTGCGCTGTCCCCAGCCGCGACGTTTGCGTTCTTCGATAAAGTACGAACAAAAGCGGTTCTCATCCAAAAAACGATACTCGGTCGCTCGAGCAACCGCAAAATCGATCGCAGGCTGTCGAAAGCCATAGCGCGCCAACTTATCGCGTACCTCGCCCGTGGCATGATCGCGGCGCGAAAGCATCTCGGTCACCATGGTGAGCGCACATTTACGTTCGATAAGTTGCACTACCTCACGAAAGTCATCCCAATCACAGGGAAGATCAGGGCGGTTCTTAACGTACAGGCGCGCCACGCGCACGGGAATCCAAATGGAACGTTCGAAACCGCCCTCGAGATCGCAATCAATATGCGCGCAGGGCTTTTTAGACGCATAACCGCTCGAGAACGAAGAGGCCGCCTTCTTATCGGGAAAGACGACCGTAGCCTCGGTCACCGTATACGACATGTCGGCATCCGCTACTCGTCGTCATCGTCGAGCATCGCAGAGCCATCGATGGCGTACAGCCCATCAAACTCCTCGGGGGCGGGCTGGTCGGTCAACTCAACCTCGGAGGGGGCATCATCGTCATACTCAAGACCGCAGGCAAGGCGAACCTTGTGCTCGATCTCGTCGGCGCAATCGGGATGTTCGCGCAGGAACGTCTTGGCGGCCTCGCGACCGTTGCCGAGCTTATCCTCGCCATAGGCAAACCAGGACCCCATCTTTTTGCAGATACCGCACTCGACGGCCATATCCAGAATCGAGCCCTCTTTGGAGATGCCGGTGCCATACATGATGTCAAACTCGGCCGAACGGAACGGAGCGGCAACCTTATTCTTAACGACCTTGGCACGCACGCGATTGCCGATAACCTCGTCCTTGAGCTTGATGGTATCGATTTTGCGAATATCGATTCGCACAGAAGAGAAGAACTTGAGCGCGCGGCCGCCCGTGGTGGTCTCGGGGTTACCGAACATGACGCCGATCTTCTCGCGCAGCTGGTTAATGAAGATGCAGGTCGTGTTGGACTTGGAAAGCGAGCCGGCGAGCTTGCGGAGTGCCTGGCTCATCAAACGGGCCTGCAGACCCACCGTCGTGTCACCGATCTCGCCCTCGATCTCGGCACGCGGAGTCAAGGCGGCAACAGAGTCGACGACGATGGCGTCGATGGCACCGGAGCGCACAAGCATATCGACGATCTCGAGCGCCTGCTCGCCCGTATCGGGCTGGGAAATCAAGACCTCATCGATATCGACGCCAATGCGCGCAGCATAGGTGGGATCAAGCGCGTGCTCGGCATCAATAAACGCAACAACGCCGCCCATAGCTTGCGCCTCTGCAAGGATCTCGAGTGAAAGCGTTGTCTTGCCGGAGGACTCGGGGCCATAAATCTCGACGATACGGCCGCGCGGCACGCCGCCGATACCCAAGGCGGCATCGAGCGCCAGAGAGCCCGTCGGAATAGCCTCGACCTCGAGCTCGGGACCGCCGTCGCCATACCTCATGATAGAGCCCTGGCCGAACTTCTTCTCGATCTCGGCCTTGGTGGTGGCGATCATCTCGTCGCGCTCTTTACCCGTCGTGCGTGCATGAACGGTACGTACGGGACCTGAATTCTTGGCCATGAATAGCCCTCCTCTTAACAACCTGAAACGATAATAAACGAACGGCTGTTCGTGGTCAACCGTTCAGATTCATCATATGCACCCGACCATTCCAAAACCCGACCAAACGCCAACCAATCACCGACCAAATGCTTGACCACGCTAATCACAAATACGAGTGCGCGAACAAATTTATGCCATGTACCAGCGCAAACGTAATTCCGGTCAAAGGTCCCTATCTCCACAATTAAGGGGCCCTAAGGCCCCTTAAACCACGTCTATTCCATAGAATTGAGCACGCGGACAATGCGTCCCAAAGCCTCCGCGACCGCATGGGCACGAACGCACGACCGATCGCCCTCATAATGACAGCGCGCAGACTCGACAACCGGCGCTCCCCCATCGGCCGTGCGATACGCCCACCCAATATAGAACGTACCGGCGGGGTCTTGCTCGGTGCCACCACCGGGCCCAGCGTAGCCCGTTGCGCTTACGGCTATATCGCTCTGATAAAGCTCCAGCGAGCCTGCGGCCATCTCACGTGCCGTCTGATGCGACACGGCGCTAAACCGATCGAGCGTTTCCTGCTCGACGCCGAGCACGCGATGTTTGATCTCATCGCAGTAGGTCACCGCACCGCCACGAAGCACCGCCGAGGCACCCGGAATATCGGCAATCGTCGAGGCAATCATGCCCGCCGTCAGCGACTCCGCCGTCGACACCGTCTCACCACGGGCACTCGCGCGCTCGACAATATCGCGCGCCAGCTCCTCGTTGTTTGCGGCGATCTGCAAATAAGACTCCGTCATACCCACCAGGACCTAGACCGAAAAGACGATCTTGCGACAGTTCCAGAAGTACTGGGCCCCCGAGACAATGGTCAAAATCACGGCGATGACGTACAGGAAGCGCGACACCGAATAGACACCGAGCAGCAGCGACACCGGACCCAGCTGAAGGCCGGCCATCGCAAAGACGCACAGATAGCCGCAGATGGAAACCATCGTAGTCGCCGTCTTGTACTTGCCGAGCTTATCGGCCGCAACGACCACGCCGGCGGCACTCGCAACCATGCGCAGGGCGCTTACCAGCAGCTCGCGGAACAGGATAATAAACACGGACCACACGGTCACCGCGCCAAAATCCAAGAACAGCAGCAGGGCCGAGAACACCAGCAGCTTGTCAGCGATGGGGTCCAAGAATTTACCGAAGTCGGTGATCTCGTTGCGCGAGCGCGCCAGATAACCGTCAACCTTATCGGTGCACGACAGGATCACATACAGAATGAAGGCAGCGGCGGCGAGCGGGCCGTCGAAGGTGCTCCAATCCGTACCGGCAACACTCGTGTGAGAAAGCGCCGACACGATCATAAACACTGGGATAAAGACGATGCGCACGCACGTCACGATGTTGGCGGGCGTCCAAACACTCGTCAGTTCTTTATTGCTCTCGTTAGCCACGACGCTCTCC
>SKEJ01000357.1_pt1 | contig 30783 bp, 16 predicted proteins | sample 4826721 | NCBI WGS metagenome assembly SKEJ01 (sample SAMN11008812, study PRJNA524170) | human gut metagenome | biome: Human fecal sample; material: Feces; isolation source: fecal sample from pouch patient p31 | host: Homo sapiens | place: Israel: Tel-Aviv | collected 2015-06-02 | reverse complement strand
CCGCAAGAAGATCGGCATGATCTTCCAGCACTTCAACCTGATGCCCTCGCGCACCGTAGCCGGTAACGTAGCATATCCGCTGCGCGGCAGCGGCCTTTCCAAGCAGCAGATCGCAGACAAGGTACAGCGGCTTCTTGAGCTGGTCGGCATCGGTGATAAGGCGGAGGCGTACCCCAAGCAGCTGTCCGGCGGTCAGAAACAGCGTGTAGCAATCGCTCGCGCACTGGCCAACGACCCGAATGTGCTGCTCTGCGACGAGGCTACCTCGGCACTCGATCCGCAGACCACCAAGGCGATTCTGCAGCTGCTCAAGCACCTGCATGAAACGCTCGGCATCACGGTCGTTATCATCACCCACGAAATGGCGGTCGTCAAGGAGATCTGCCACCGCGTAGCCGTTATGGAGCACGGTAAGGTGGTCGAGTCCGGCGAGGTGTTCAACATTTTCGCCAACCCGAGAGAGGACATCACCAAGAACTTCATCCACACGACATCCAATCTCCGCAAGATCGAAGAACTCATCGCGGAGGATTCGCCGGTCGTCAAGCTCAATCCGGGCGAGCTTATCGTGCGCCTGAGCTACATTCAGCGCAATGTATCCGAGCCGCTCATCTCGACGGTATCGCGCAAATTCGATATTGTGCTCAACATCATCTTTTCTGATATCGCCATCGTGCAGGATGCACCGATCGGCGGCACGGTAGCCATTATCAGCGGCAGCCGCGATCAAATCACGCAGGCAATCGCATATCTCAGTGAGAAAAACGTAGGAGTGGAGGTCATCAAGGATGCAAGAGTTTCTGAATAACATCATTCCAAACGTAATGGCAAAGCTGCCGGACTTCTACGCGGCTATCGGTGACACGCTGCTCATGGTGGTCTGGTCGGGCGCGATCTCGTTCGTGCTCGGGCTGACGCTGGGCGTGCTCATCACCGTCACCAAGCCGGGCGGCATTCTAGAAAACAAAATCGTCTATCAGATTCTGGACAAGCTGGTCAGCCTGTTCCGTTCCATCCCGTTCATCATCCTGCTGACGTGGGTAATGCCGGTTTCCCGTGCGATTATGGGTACGGCAATCTATGTTCGGGGTGCAATCGTTCCGCTGGTATTCGGTGCGGTGCCGTTCTTCACCCGTCAGGTGGAGAGTGCACTTGCCGAGCTGGACGGCGGTCTGATCGAAGCGGCGCTCTCGATGGGCTCCACGCCGCTGGAGATCATCTTCCGCGTATACCTGAAGGAAAGCGTAGCCGCCATCGCACGCGGCACAACCATCACGGCGATCAGCCTGCTGAACCTGACCGCAATGGCCGGTGTCGTCGGTGCCGGCGGTCTGGGCGACTTCGCCATCCGTTACGGCCACGACCGCAACATGCTGGACGTTACCAACGTCACTGTGCTGGTCCTCGTCATCATCGTTTGCATTATGGAGTTCGTTGGCGGCAAGGTCGTCAAGAAGAACACGCATTAAGGAGTGTCTGACATGAGTATTTCCAATCGTAAAGTTGTTATCGTCGGTGCAGGACATGTCGGCTCCCATGTCGGCTACGCACTGATTTCGCAGAGTCTGGCAGACGAGATTGTCTACATTGACTCCGATCACGCAAAGGCAATCGCACAGGCGCTCGACCTGACCGACGCGACCAATTACCTTCCGGTCCGCACCAAGGTCACCGCGGGTGACTACAGTGACGCGAAGGACGCGCAGATCATGATCATTGCGGCAGGCCCGCTGCCGACCGGCAATCAGACCCGCATGGACACCCTGGGACAGACCATCGCCATTTTGAAGGATGTAACAAAATCCATCAAAGAATCCGGTTTTGACGGCATTATCGTCAATATCTCCAATCCGGCGGACGTTATCACGCATTACATCCAGCACACGCTGAACTGGGCGCCGGAACGTATCTTCTCCACCAGCACCACGCTGGATTCCGCAAGACTGCGCCGCGCGATCGCGCAGGAAATCGGCATTGACCAGAAATCCATCACCGCTTACGCGCTTGGCGAGCACGGCGAGAGCCAGATGGTCGCATGGTCGGCGGTCACGATTGCAGGCAAGCCGCTTTCCCAGTGGCGCGAGGAGTATCCGGACACCTTCGGCAGGCTCGACCTGGATGCGCTTGCTGACGCAGGCCGTGAAGGCGGCTGGACCATCCTGCGCGGCAAGCAGTGCACCGAGTTCGGCATCGGCGCTTCTGCTGCAGAAGTCGTTCGCGCCATTTTTTACAACGAGAACCGCGTTCTTTCGGTTTCTGTTCTGCTGAACGGCAAGTATGGTCAGCACGATGTGTACGTCAGTGTGCCCGCTATTGTTAACCGCGACGGCATCGCAGAGATCATCGAGCTGCACCTGACTCCCGAGGAGCAGGAGAAGTTCAACGCATCCTGCAAGACCATGAGCGAGAATTATCAGCTGTCGCTCACTCTCTAACATCAGTCAATTAAAAAATTCACATCATAAATGGAGGTAATCCCAATGAAGCTCAAAAGAATCATCGCACTGTCCCTGTCCGCAGCAACCCTCGCCCTGTCCCTGACCGCCTGCGGCGGCTCGAGCAGCGCAGCTTCCGATAATGCACAGGCATCCGACAGCAATTCCGGCGATGCCGTAACCGTAAAGCTCGGCGTAGTCGGCAGCATCTACGAGGATCTGTGGACCCCGGCCAAGGAAAAGCTGGCTGACGAGGGCATCGACCTTGAGTTCGTACAGTTCTCGGACTACGTTACCCCGAACAACGCACTTGCTAACGGCGAGATTGATCTGAACGCTTTCCAGCATCGCATTTACCTGCAGAGCGAGATCGACAACTACGGCTATGAGATCGAGAATATCGGCAACACCTTTATCATTCCGCTGAACCTGTACTCCGACAAGGTTAAGTCGGTTGATGAGCTTAAGGACGGCGATACCGTAGCCATTCCGGACGATGTAACCAACGGCGGCCGCGCGCTCAAGGTGCTGGAGGCTGCCGGTCTGATCAAGCTGAAGGACAGCGCAGATTTCAACCCGACCATCGACGACATCGAAACCTACAATAAGCAGATCACCATCGAGGAGCTCAAGGCAAATGTTATCCCGTCCACGCTGGCTGACGTTACCGCAGCTGTCGTAAACGGCAACTACGCACTGGATTTCGGTCTCAAGACCGAGGATGCCATCTACAAGGATGACCAGCTGGACATCGAGGAGTACTGGAATCTGATCGCAGCGCGTTCCGCTGACCTCGAGGATGCAGACAAGCTGGAAACCTACAAGAAGGTCGTAGCAGCGTTCCAGTCCGATGAGACCGAGAAGGTATTCAACGACCAGTTCGGCGGCTACTTCATCAAGGCAGGCTGGGATCAGGATCTGCTGGCAGACAAGTAATGCATAATCGTTCCCAATGCCGCCGGAAAGCACCGGCGGCATTTTCGGCAGGAGGAAACAGCAATGGAAGTAAGCAAACAGGCTTTGCAGAATATCATTTCGGATGAAGAACGTCTGCTTTTCGCAGAGAACATTCCGGCGGAATACCTGAGCGATGCGCTCGGCCGCCGCACCGGCACGGCGGACGCGCTCGTGTTCGCGCTCTCGACCGAGGAGGTCAGCGGCGTGCTCCGGTACGCCAACGAAAACGGTATCCCGGTCACGCCGCGCGGCGCGGGAACCAATCTGGTGGGCTCGACAATCCCGCTGTTCGGTGGTATCATTCTGGATGTATCGCGCATGAACCGCGTGCTCGAGCTGGACCGCGACACGATGACCATCACCGTCGAGCCGGGTATGCTGCTCAAGGATCTGCAGGCGTATGTCGAGGAGCGCGGCCTGTTCTATCCGCCCGATCCGGGTGAAAAGGCCTCGAGCATCGGCGGCAACATCAGCACCAACGCGGGCGGTATGCGTGCGGTCAAGTACGGCGTAACACGCGATTATGTGCGCGGGCTGGAGGTCGTCCTTGCGGACGGTACGGTGCTGAAAGTCGGCGGCAAGCAGGTCAAGGATGCGAGCGGACTGTCGCTCAAGCACCTGCTCATCGGCTCGGAGGGCACGCTGGCGGTCATCACCAAGTGCCTGCTGCGCCTTCTTCCCAAGCCGGAGACCACGGTGAGCGTGCTCGTGCCGTTTGCCGACCTCGGCACGGGTATCCGCAGCGTGCTGACTATCCTGCAGGCGAACGCCAACCCGACCGCAGTCGAGTTCATGGAACGCAAGGTGGTCGCGCTTGGCGAGGAGTTTTGCAAGGTGCAGTATCCACGTCCGGATGCGGGCTCGTACATTCTGCTGACGTTTGACGGTCACGAGAGCGAGGTCAATGCGAATATCGAGCGCGTGCGCCGCCTTGCACTTGACAACGGTGCCATCGACTACATCGTGCTGCGCAGCGCTGAGCAGGCTGCCGACATCTGGAAGGTGCGCGGTGCGCTCGTCATGGCGGTCGAGGCCGTGTCCGAGCAGGAGCCGGTGGACATTGTGGTGCCGATCAGCCACACGGCGGATTTCGTTCGCTATATCAACGAGCTGGAAGCATCCTCAGGTGTGCGTATGATCGCGTTCGGTCATGCGGGTGACGGCAACGTGCATCTGTGCGTGGTGCGTGACGGCCGCGACCAGCAGACCTGGGAGCGCGAGCTGCACGACAACATGGAGCAAGCCTACGCTAAGGCGTATTCTTACGGCGGCGTAGCCTCGGGTGAGCACGGCATCGGCATTTCCAAGCGGTCGTACTTCCTGCGGGAGACCGCGCAGGAGAATCTTGCCGTGATGAACACGATCAAGACCGCCCTCGACCCGAAACATACACTGAACGACCAGAAATCTTACATTGTGGGAGGAAAATAACCATGCAGAGCTTATCTGAGCGCACCGCCGGCTTTACCGATTCGGTCATCCGCCGTATGACGCGCGTTTCCATGCAGTATGATGCGGTAAATCTGTCGCAGGGCTTCCCGGACTTCGAGCCGCCGAAAGAGCTGCTCGACCGTCTGGCGCAGGTGGCCTACGAGGATTACCACCAGTATTCCATTACCTGGGGTTCGCAGAACTTCCGTGAGGCGCTGGCCGCCAAGCAGACCTATTTCATGGGCCGAAGGATCGACCCGAACACCGAAATTGTCACGACCTGCGGCAGCACCGAGGCGATGATGGCTGCGATGATGACGGTGACCAATCCGGGCGACAAGGTTATCATTTTCTCCCCGTTTTACGAGAACTACGGTGCGGATACCATCCTGTCCGGTGCGGAGCCGATTTATGTGCCGCTCGTGCCGCCGGATTTCCACTTTGACGCAAATGTGCTTGAGGACGCATTCCGTCAGCACCCGAAGGCCATCATCCTGTGCAACCCGTCCAATCCGTGCGGCAAGGTGTTCACCCGCGAGGAGCTGGAGATTATCGCGTCTCTCGCGGAGAAGTACGACACCTACGTTATCACCGACGAGGTGTATGAGCACATCGTGTTCGCGCCGAACAAGCACACCTATTTTGCCACCCTGCCGGGCATGTGGGAGCGCACGCTGTCGTGCTCGTCGCTCTCCAAAACGTACTCGGTTACCGGCTGGCGACTGGGTTATATCATTGCCCCGCCGGAGATTATCGACCGTGCGAAAAAGGTGCATGACTTTCTGACCGTCGGCGCAGCAGCACCGCTGCAGGAGGCTGTTGTTACCGGTCTGAAGTTCGGTCAGGACTACTACGACGATCTGCAGGCCAAGTACACGCACAAAAAGGATCTGTTCCTGAAAGGTCTGGACGATCTCAAAATCGCCCATACCGTCCCGCAGGGCGCGTACTATGTTCTGCTCGACATTGCCGAGTTCGGTTACGAGAGCGACCTCGAGTTCTGCGAGGATCTGGCGCATTATGTCGGCGTAGGCGCGGTTCCGGGCTCGAGCTTCTTCCGGGAGCCGGTCAATAACCTGATTCGCCTGCATTTTGCCAAGAAGGACGAGACGCTGCTCGATGCACTCAACCGTCTGGAAGGTCTGCGTGATAAGATCAAACCGAAACACCGATAAACAGGAGGAAAAGCCGCCATGGATGTAAAGAAAGCCGCAGTGGAAACGAAGGACTACATCGTATCCATCCGTCGGGAATTTCACCGGCACCCGGAGCTGAGCCTGCAGGAATTCCGCACGGCACAGCGCATTGAGGAGGAACTGGACAAGTTCGGCATTCCGCACACGCGCGTAGGCGAAACCGGCGTGCTCGGCACGCTGAAGGGCGCAAAGGACAACGGAAAAGTGCTGGTTCTGCGTGCGGATATCGACGCGCTGCCCATTGAGGAGACGCATGAGTGCGTCTATCGCTCGGAGAATGCAGGCGTCATGCACGCCTGCGGCCATGATGCGCACGCTGCCTGCCTTCTGGGTGCCGCGAAAATCCTGTCGGAGAACAGAGATGCGTTCAGCGGAAAGGTCCGTCTTGTGTTTCAGCCGGGAGAGGAAATCGGAAAAGGTGCAAAGCCGTTTGTCGCAGCCGGTGTGCTGGATGGTGCCGAGCGCGTGTTCGGTCTGCACACCGCGTATGATTTGGAGGCAGGCACGGTAGGACTCAAACCGGGCATCAACAACGCTGCAGTCGATCATTTCCGCATTCGCGTGCACGGTAAGTCCACGCATGTTTCCACGCCGCATCTGGGCGTAGATGCGCTGTACATCGCCAGCCAGATTGTCGTGGCAGTGCAGGGACTGGTTACGCGCCGCACTTCACCGACCGAGCCAGTCATCATCGGTATCGGCAAGCTGAACGCAGGCACGACCTACAACGCCGTGGCAGCATTTGCTGAAATGGAGGGCACAACGCGCACCATTTCGCAGGAGAGCCGCGACCGCGTCCGTGCACAGGTCAGTGAGACCGCGCAGAGCATTGCGGCGCTGTACGGCGGCACGGCGGAAATCGAGTGGACGGACTTTGCCGCTGCGCTCGTCAATGACCCGCAGGTGTGCGAGGAAGCTGCTCGGGTCGTGGACGAGCTGCTCGGAGAAGGACACGTTGTCACAGACCGTGAGCTGTCTCTCAGCGGCGATAATTTTGCCGAGTTTGAGCTGTATAAGCCGGGCGCGTATGCGTATCTCGGCACCGGCAATCCGGATTTGCCGCACACGATGATCACCAACCATAACGGCGGCTTCGATGTGGACGAGAATGCACTTGTGACCGGTGCCGGTCTGTATGTCGGCTACACAGTCGCGCGGCTTGGATAAAGAAAGCGAAACGCTCAGCTATCGTTTGGTAGCTGAGCGTTTTGCTTTTGAAATTACAGTTTTGAACTTACATCCCGCACTCAAGTCCGTTATACCGTGTCACCACAAACGGATAGCTGAGTGTTTCAGGCTGGATGCCAAGCTGCCGCAGACCGGCGCACAAATCCTCGACAACCTGCATATCGTGGTCGCGCTGCGCAACGGACAGTTTCATTTTATCTCCATACGACGAGATCAGCAGCGCAAACGGCTGCACAGCACACGGCAGGATTGCGCCGTAATCGAGTACATACGGACGGCAGCTTTCCGGCAGGGCGAATCGGCCGACATTGGTAATGAGAAAGCTGTCCTCGAGCACAAAATCAGTCGTGACCTTCTGTGCCGCCTGCATTTTCTCTGCGAGCGGCATGTCTGCCTCATGCAGCGATTCACAGCGGTCTGCGGCGGCTTTTGCACGATAGAGCAGCTGTTCGCGCTGCATCTGATCCTTCAAAAATGCCTTCGTGCGCCGGAATACCTCGTCATTCGGCAGATCGCGGTATTCCGGAAAATACGGCAGATCGATAAAGCAAATAAAATACCGCGTGGTAAGCGTTGGCAGCAGCGGACGCAGATCGACCGGAATCTCCGCGATAACCGGCTTGTCCGTTCCGCCGAACTTATCATCAAACGCTTTCATCATCAGCGGAGCCAATACAGACAGCGGACTGACGCCGATGGACTTTGCGTAATCGTGCAGCTGAGAAAACGGGAACGTCACCTCGGTGACGACCTCGGAGCCGTCAGCGCCCCACTGTACCTCGGGGGCATGAACAGCCTCCGGCTTTTTCCAGATGCCATCCGGCGAAAATTCACGGTCTGCCAGCTGCTCGTAGCCGTTTGCGCTCTCCTCAGGAGACCAGCGGGTATCCATGCCGCGCACAGAGCCGTCATTCTCAACCGGGAAACCGCAGTTTTTCAGGTACTGGAACAGTACACAGCGGATAAACTCCTCGAATCCGCGTCCATCCGAGATAGAGTGCTGATACTCCATATAGATGGTCTTGTCGTGGTAGCCGACGAGAAATAAGTATCCGTTCGTATCCTTGGAGCCGATGGTGTAGCGGGTGGATACGCCGTCGAACGGCAGCACTACGGCGGGCTGCACGTTTCGGCGGTAGCGGAACGCGGTCTCGGTCGGCTCGGCGGTGAGCATCATGTGCGGAAAGCGCAGCAGTGCCTGCTCGACGGCTTCGCGCAGCTTGTCCGGGCGCACTTTATCGCGCATGCGGATGGTGTGGCGCGGCACACAGGCGACGGTTTCATGGGTGTTATACAGGAAGATTTTTGCATAGCTGTCCGTGCGGAGCAGCGGGTCATTCATGGTCATTATAGCATTCTCCTCAAAGCATAATCCGGCGCATCTTATATAGTAATTTCAGTATATCACCCTGCAACGACGTTGTAAATCAAAATGAGTCGAATTTGCACAGTATTATGCAAATATAGAACATGATGTACGATATAATGAGCCGCGAGCCTGAAAATACTTGCGATTCGGTTGGCAGAGTATATCACGCCGGAGAAGCTGACATATGAGCATGGAATTTCTGCCGCGGCTGTTCGATTCGTTCTCGCGTGAGCGTATTCCGTGTGAGAAGCAAAAAAACAAGCGACACCATATTTCGATTGGTGTCGCTTGTGTGCGTTTTCAGGCGCTGTCGGTATTGTCTGCCCTTGCAGGGCGGTTGTTCATACCATATCCGTTGGGTGGTATGGATCGGATGGGATTACTGGTCGGTGTAGCGGCTGAGGATAACCGCTACCTGAGCACGGGTTGCGGTGCCGTTCGGCACGAGCGTAGTCGGGGTAACGCCGGTTACCAGACCGTTGCCGTTCGCCCAGCTCATTGCTTCAGCAGCCCACGACTCGACAGAAGCCGCGTCTGCGTAGCCATCGAGTGCTGCGCTGCCCTGCGGCGTATGACCGCGATAGGTATCGTAGCGGTACAGGATGGCCGCCAGCTGCTGACGGGTGATCAGCGTATCCGGCTGGAATCTGCCGTCGGTGAAGCCGTTGACAATGCCGTTTTCGGAGGCCCATGCGATGGCTTCTGCGTACCACTTGCCGTCCGCCACATCGGTGAACTGTGCGGTGGAAGCGGCCTTGCTGCCGCTCATGCGGTAGAGCACCTGAACCAGCATTGCGCGGGTCATGCCGTCATCCGGACCGAACCTGGTTGCGGTCAGGCCCTTGAACCAGCCGTTCTCGAGTGCAGTGTTGACCTCGTTGTAGAACCACTTGCGCAGGTTGACATCGGAGAAGTCGCTGCTGTACTCGTGGGTGATAACGAAGGTGGAGAAGTGGGTGGTCTTAAAGGTAGCCTTTCCGGTTGCTGCATCATAAATGACAGGCAGCTTCTCGAACGAGCCGTCCTCAGCAAGATAGTATGCAACCAGATGCGCGGCATTCTCGCCGCTCTTGAGGCTGTATACTACAGAAACCGAAGCCGTGCCGTTCAGCGCATGAACGCGGGTTGCAGTGCCGTTTTTCGGCTGCACCTGCGCAGAAATGTTCAGGATGGTGCCGTTCTTCGGCAGGTATTTGCGCTGTGCGTCCGTCAGGGAGGACTTGTCAGCGGAAGCGATCGAAATACTTGCCATACCATCGGCCTGTGCGGCGCGGCCGAGTGCGGTCAGCGTCTCACGGTCGAGTGCAACCGTGCCGTTCGGCAGGGTAAGCGCTGCGCCGTTCTTTGCACCGGCGAGAGCAGCTACCACATCGCCGGTGAGCGATACCGTGCGTACGGTGGAATCTGCGGACAGGTCAAGCGTCAGCGAATCCTTGCCGGAAACCGCAGTCAGCTTGGAGCTGTCGGCGGAAACCGCTGCGGTGCCGTTCTTTACCTCAACCGTTGCGGGAACCTTGGTGCCGTCCGGTGCGGTAATGGAGGACGAGCCGCTGTCGGTCGGAGCCGGTGCAACAGCGCCGCCGCCTGCTCCACCGCCGCCGCCTGCGCCGCCGCTGCCTGCGCCGCCGCCGCTGCTCGGCTTGACGGCAAAGGCTGCGGTGACAGTAACGTCATTCGCCGGCATGGTGAAGGTGTAGGTCAGGGTGGACGCGGAAACCGTCTTGTCGAGCGCGGTCTCCGGTGTCAGCGTTAGGGTTTTCAGCTGATAGCCGCTTGCGGGTGCAGCGGTGAGCGTTACCTTGTCGCCAGCCTTGGCGCGTGCCGCAGAAGCGGAAACGCTGCCGTTTTCGGCCTTGCCGGCCGTAATTGCGTAAGTTTTGTGGAACAGATTGTCGGTGTTGACCGCCAGAGTTTCCGTTACGTTGCGGATAACGGCTTCAAAGCTGCCGTCCTTCTCGGTTACGGAAACAACGGCATTCGGAGCCGCCTTCTGGAGTTCGGACTTGATTTCCTCGGCGGTGCCGACACAGTTTGCACTCGGTGTGAGCATCAGCTTGACCGTGCCGTTCTTGCGAACCTGAGCGGATGCGCTGTTGACTGCACCGGTGTCGTTCGGCTGAATCGGCGTGGTGTAGGTGAATTTGCCGGTGCCGTTCGTGCCGGAAATCTTGGCATCGTACTGTACAAGGTCGATGAAGTGAACGCGGATGGTCTGGTTGTCATCGAGTGTGTGAATATAAATTGGATCGACAAGATTTACACCATCAACCTGTACAGCAGCATCGTTTTCTGCTGCAGTAATGTCACCCTGGGTAACCGTCCACTTTTCAACCATCTTTTGGGTGTTCGGTGCTGCAGTGAAGGTGATTTCACTGCCGTTCGGCTGCTTGGTCTGAGAGTTAATCGCGGTGTTGTCAATCTTGGCGGTCAGATGGCCGTTCTCATTAGCAGTGCCGAAAGTAAGCTGATAGCTTGCCGTAACCTTAAAGTATACGGTCGCAGTAATATTCTTGTCCGCACGGATTTTGCCTTCCGGATTGGTTTTGGAGTTTCCGGCAGTCTTTTTGCCGTTCACTTCCCACTGTTCAACCTGATAGCCAGTCTTCGGCGCTGCATGGAAGGTGATTTCCTCATCCTTATAGATGGTTACGCCATCAGTCGGCATAGCCTTGGTCTCAACTTCCTCACCGTAGATATCATACAGCGTGTATTTTACGGTGCCGTTGCCGGCTGCAGCGGTGGCCTTGGCGGTGTAGGAAGCGCTCTGGGCAAATTCAGCGTGGATGGACAGATCGCCGGCCAGTTCGCTGATGGTGTAAGTGCCGTTGGTCTTTGCCGCAGCCTCATCCTGAGCAGTATCGTTTACAACCCAGTTCTTGAAATGTCAGCCGCGGTCTGCGCGTGCCTGCAGCTCAACCTTGCTGCCGCCGGGAATCTTGGACAGATCGTCCACAGCTTCGCCGTCTACGGTTGCAATGATTGTGCCATGCTCCATTTTCGGTGTGGTAATCGCAAATGCGGCACGGTCGGTCTTGAGCGAAACCTTGGTGTTCTCGGTGATGGGGAAGGTATAGCTGCCGCCAGCGTTGAGCTTTCCTGCTTCAACAGCCTTGCCGTTCACCTGATAGGTCTCGTCCTTGGCAGCAGCATAGCCTGCCTTGGGCGCTACCGTAATTTCCGTATCGCCGGTGACGCTTTCGCCGCTCTTGAGAGACTTGGTGAGCGTCTTGGAGGTATCGTTCGGATCAACCGTCTGATAGCTTGCGGTCAGTTCGCCTTCCAGCGGCAGCGTGTAGCTGTCGCGCTCGAATACGGCAGCCAGATCAATATCCTGCACGCCAACCTCAACAGAGAGCGTGTTGGAGCCGTTATCGTGCGGGGTGCCGGACGGATAACTGTTTGCACCGCGTTTCGTGAGAATCCACTGCTTGAAGTGCCAGCCGGTGTTCGGCGTTGCGGTGAAGTTGAACTTTGCACCGCTGGCAATGTAAACCGGGAAGTTCTTGAGGCTTTCGGAGCCATCTTCATTCGCGCATTTGAGTGTACCGCCCTGCTTATTCTGAACGGAAGCATTCAGTTTGGTATCGGTGGTCTTGAAGTAAACCAAAACAGATGCCGGTTTTGAAAGGGTTTTGATGGTAACCGAGCTCTTCTCCTTGCTGTCCTCGATTTCCTTGCCGTCATAGGTCCAGTAATCGACTGCATAACCTGCATCCGGCGTAGCCGTCAGGGTAACATCGGTGTCTGCGGTAAAGCTGGAGATTGCACTGCCGTCATCCGCCTTGCCGGCATTCAGACCTGCGGTAATGATCGACGCAGAACCGACAGAGTGCCTGTTTGCGCCTTCGCCGAAGTCCTCAGCCTTGAGGGTAAGGATGTAAGTCGTGCCGTTTACCGTGTAAACGCCGGGGATAAAGGTGAATTCATAGTTGTTGTACAGCGTTTCGCTGGTAGCGGTAGTCTTGCACGGAGAAACCGTGTAGTTGCTAGGTGCAATTTTCGGCGCGAGCGTTACCGTATTGCCTGCGGTATTGACTGCGGTATAGCCAAGGTGCAGAGCTTTAATCTCATCAGCAGTCATGTTTTTCGTGTCTGCCGAGAGAGAAAGCTGGGTGCTCGGATTGACCAGAGTCTGATCAACGCCGTCCTTCGGAGTGACAACGCGCAGCGTAACGGCACGCTGAACAACGGTAAACTCGGTTTCCGCAACCGGTTTGGTTTCGCCGTTTACATAAGCATACAGCGTGTAAGTGCCGACATTCAGCGGATTGGTCAAATCCTGCTGTGTTTTCGAACCGGAAACTGCATACTTGAAGGTCGCGTTATCGACCTTCTGCAGACCCTGCGTATCTTTACTCATGCGGGAGAGCGACGGCGTTACCGTATCGCCGTAGGTAAAGCGGGTGACGCTGTTGTTATCCTTGCCGTTGGTGAGCGTCAGCTGATAGCCGGTTGCATCGCCAACGAGAACCATCTGGCCTTCCGCATTGCTCATATCCTTGAATACATAGCTGCCCGGATAATACGGGGTAACCGTGTAGGCGCCGTCTGCGGGCACAATAACATCCTTTGTAACCTTGCCGGTTTTGTCAATCTCAGCCGCAACCGTGGTAGAGAAGTCCGTGCCGCGAATCAGGAAGCTGAGCGTGCCGGTCGGGATGGTGGAGGTAGCAGACGCGGAACGCATCGTAGCATTGATATGCAGCGTGCGGTTGTACGTACCGCCAACCTGAACATTCTCCGCCGTAACATTCAGCTCACACTTGGGCGTGCGCTTGCTGTACTGTGTGGTAATCTCAGGCGAGTAAGCGGAAATGCTGAACTCCTTCTGGGCGGTGTTGTCGAAGTAGAGCACATTCAGTCGGCAGCGGTAAGTGCCCTTGTCGGCAGAACCGGCGTTTTCGATGCTCAGCGTATCGGAAACGCTGCCGGCAATCTCGGTCCAGGAACCATTGTTCAGCTTCTGCCACTGATAGCTTACGCTGTTGTACTTGCCGCCGTCCGGATTTTTATTGTCTCCGTTATACTTAACCGTTGCGGTTGCAAGAGAATCCGGATAGATCGGCAGAACCGTCTGATTCTCCTTGCCGTCAATCGTTACCGAAATATCGGGATAGCCTGCTGTAGTCTTGGTGCGGCAGGTCAGCGGTTCGCTGTAAATGCTGTTGCGCTGCTGCTCAGCCTTGTTGTTGTTGCGGGTCTGAATCTGATATTCATACTCGGTATAGGGAGACAGGTTCTTATCCGTGTAGCTGAAGGTGTAGGTGCCGTCATCGTGGCGCTCACCATCGGTGAACGGCACAAATGCGAGTTTCTTGCGTCCGGAGCCGTCCGGGAAGTTGTAGTAGCGGTACAGCTGGAAACCGGAAACGATCTTGTCGTACGTCCACGTCAGGGTGACGGAATCATCGGTGGTTTTCGCAACATCCTGCTCAAAATCCTCCGGCAGCGGAGACGGAGCCTGCGGCTCGGTTACCGCGTAGGTAACAACCGGGAACGCCTGATTGCCGCTGCGGTAGTTATAGCAGAAGATGCGCCAGTTCATGCCGTAGCCGTATGGTTGTGCTTCAATCGGCATGTTCTGCAGCGAACCGGAGAACGAGCCGCCTGCGGTGTTGACAGACACCTTGCCGGCAGAGCTTTCCGAACCTGCCACTACGCCTGCGGTTACGCCGCCTGCGCCTGCACCGGCCTTGGTTTCGATAGAGGTGGTGTTGGTGTAGTTTTGGCTGTCCGAGGTGGAGAAGCTGATCTCCTGCGTGATGCCGGAGCCGCCGCCTGCCGCGGTGAAGTCAACCTTAGCCGGATCACCGTTATAAGCCTTGGAGCCTGCACTCGGTGCGCTCGGATAGCTGGACGGATCACCGATCGTATGCGTCAGCACGCTGCCCGAAATGGATGGCAGAACGCTGTAATCCTCGGCGATATTTTCGTAGTCGGACAGGTCGATCAGACCGATCGAGGCTTCGTGCGGGATGGAAACGGTGGAGGTTACTTTAGTGTATTTGCCTGTTCCGTCCGGGATGTAGGAGGTATACTCGTAAATCTCCATCGGGATGGAATAGAACGCCACTCTGTCCTCGCCGGAGGTTGTCTCGTAGGTGATGGACTGCTCGAGCGAGGAGGTGTGCTCGGTCTCGTAGGTGAAACCGGAGGTAAAGGCGGCTTCTGCCTCAACGCTGCCGATCTTAACGCCGAATACCGAGAATTCCTGCTCAAAGGAGACGTATGCGCCGACCGAGATAGTAGAGGAGGAGCTGGTGCCGTTCTCGGTGCCCTTCATGCTCGAGTAGGTGGTGGAGGACTCGGCATAGTTGCCGGACAGGTCATCACGGTCGAGCAGATCGGAGAAGTACGGAGGCGAAGCCAGTACCGCCAGAACCTGCGGGTCGGAGTAGGTGTAATAGTGCTTGCCGGTGTAGGTCATGTAGCTGGTATCGTCATCCGTGTTGGCGAGACAGAGCGTGTACGAGCTGTTGACATCGGTTTTTACCGGCTGAGAGCCGTCAAACAGGTTGACGGTCGAAAGTCTGGTTGTACCCGGCGTGCGGGTGGTGTACGGTGTTGTTTGCGATGTAGTAGCATCTACATAGCCGACAAAAGCGTTGTAATAGGACTTTTTACGGAACAACTTGTGCCACCAGCTCTTGTAGTAGGCACGGCGCTCGTACTTAGGTACTTTACCGGTGACGTTGTAGGAGTCAGACTGCTTGTTTTCATCCCTGGACATCGTCTGCGTCAGGGTGAACAGCGTACCCGAACCTGCGGTGTTGTTGTCTTTATCCACCGCGGTGGTCACAGAGCCTGCGGATGCATCGTACTCAACGTAGTCCTCATCCGGCATAGCGGCCGTGTTGTCGAGTGCCTGCTTGATATTCAGACCATTCTCATCGCAGGAGATAACAAGGCTGTCAAAGTACAGCAGATCGCTGGTTTTGCCGTTATCATTCGACTTGTTCGTGCTCTTATCTACTTCGCCTGCGGTCGGACGGGAGATAATCGCCGTATTGGCCGGGCACAGCGGCAGAGAACGGAAGGTATCGTTGTGCTTTGCCATTGCACCGTAGATGTACTCGCCTTTATCGTTCTTGGAGAACAGATCGAAATTCTGCGAAACAGACGGCTTGAAGGTGACGCCGTCCCATGCGTACAAACCTACATAGCGTGTATTCTGCTTATTTGCCTTGAGGTCAGCATCCAACTGAGCCGCCAGAATCAGCGTTTTGCCGCCGCCGGTCATATCGCCGAAGGCGAAGGATGCGCGGACCAGATTGCTGCCCTCGTAGGTCAGCGGGAATTCCTGCGAGCTCTGCAGCATGTGTGCGCTCGTGGAGCCGAACATTACAACGGCACGCGAGCCTGCGTTCTGCTGCGGACCGTAGTAGTAACCCCAGGTGCAGGCGAGATCGTCTACGCCGTCCTGGTTGACGTCACCGCTGACGAGAGAGATCATGTTGGAAACGACACTGCCCTCACGGAAGAAGTACGTCCACGCCTGTCTCCAGTTAGAGGGATTGGAGTAATCTTCAGTCTGCAGGTCGTAAATCTCAATGCGGGAAGTGCCGACCTCCGGCACATAGACCGCAACCTCGTCCTTACCGTCGTTGTCCCAGTCGCCGGTAGCTACCTGCAGGTAGTTTTTCAGCTGATACGGGTTTTCTGCGAAGTTTTCGACCTTTTTGGCGGTCGTGCTGCCTTCGTCGCTGGTGTCGGTCAGATTCGGGTTGCCGATTTCCTTGCTGGTGTCCAGCAGCGTGATCGGCTTGCCGTACTTGCCGGATTCAGCATCGCCGAATCGCAGGTACAGACCGCCTTTCGCGCTCAGGTCACCGGCGTAAACCATGACCGTCTGCGAGGACTTGGCGTCACTGCTCGAGGTGAAATGGCCTGCGGCTACGTCTGCCATGGCGTAATCGGTACCATCTTTCAAATCGGTGGTGGCATTGGTCATGCCGGTCAGATAGCCCTTGGTGGCATAGCCGTCATTGCCCTTGCTGCCTGTCGGGAACTGTGCGTATGTGCCGGTAGAGGTGGTTTTACCCTTAGAAATAGTTTGGTTCTGCTTCTGAGCGCTCAAAAACTGCTGAGCCTTGGTAGATGTGTTATCATCATTGCCGTACAGTGTGCTTTGAAGGGTATTGTCCTTCTGGCTGGACTTGGAAACGCTTGTATCGCATTTCTCTGCGCTTTCACGCTTGTCCAGGTCGATTTTATCCGACGGCAGGACATCACTCGTCAGACCAACGGTATACAGCTCGTACACCGGCGTAACCTTGATGGTATTGCGCCCGTATGGGTTGCTGGGGTCGTTGGCATTAAAGCCGTCGGGCGCTTTGCTCGAATCAATACCGAGCGCCGCAAGCGCGTCCGAACTGCCGGTATCCGCCGCCGCTGCGCGGATATCAAGCGGGCCGCCTATGCCGGCGATAAGAGCCAGTGCCAGAGCAAGGCTTATGCCGCGTTTGAATTTCATGGTGTATTCCTCCTTTTCCAATTCTGCGGTGCGGTGGAACGAGCCGCGCCTGCAGAAAAGAGACTGAAAATTGCCTGCGTTTATCATAGCAGCTTTGCAGCCTGCTGTGCGGTCGGGCACACGAAATGTCCGATTTTCGACACGAAATACACCGATAGGAAAAACAGAGTGAACTACGCGTAAATTCTGTAAAAAATGACACACAATCCACAGGAATTATCAACAGGCTGTGGATAAAATGCGGCAAAAAACACCCCGGTTTTGTCAGGTGACAAAACCGGGGGAAAAGATGACGAATGCTTTCGGGCAGGGGGTTAAAGCAGCTCGCGCAGCTTGTCCGCAATGAGCCTGCCGAGCACGGCGTGCTCCTCTGCGGTTAGATGAATCTGGTCCGAGCACTTTGCCGCCGTGACAGCCGAGCCGTCCACGAAGGCGCAGCCGTACTTTTCTGCCAGCGTGCGGAACCGTGCGGGCAGAGCACGGATGAGTGCGGCACTGCTTTCGTCAAACATGCCGTAGTAGACGCTGTCTGCAAGGTTTTCGCCCATTTTCGGCGGTGCAACCAGAAGGATCTGCGGTTTCTGCATGGTATTTGACCATAAAAGCGGACTTTGCATCAGCTTGATCGTGCGGTCCATGGCATCGCTAATGGTGAACGGCGAGTGGCCGTACATTGCCTTGCTGTCGTTTGTGCCGAGCATGATAACGATTACGTCGAGCGGATCGTGCGTTGCCAGCAGGGCAGGCAGCATTGCCATGCCGTTTCGGCCGTAATCAATCGGGTCGGTACTGCAGATGGTGCGTCCGCACAGACCTTCCTCGATAAAGTGCACGTCCGGGAACTGAGCCGCAACCACACCGGTGTAACGCTTGTCCGCGTCCAGGCGGTGCATGGGATCGTCGCCCTGATAACCCCAGGTGTTGGAATCGCCGTAAAACAGTACATTTTTCATTTTTACGCTCTCCTTTGTCTCTATCATAGCATGAAATTGCGGGAATAGATAAAGAAACCGCATTGTATTTCCGCACAGACATGCTACAATAGATACAGATTATTTCCCGGAGGTTTTTCCTATGACCCTGCAGCAGCTGACCTATCTTGTCACTGTGGCCGAATGCGGCAACATCACGGACGCCGCCGAGCGGCTGTTTCTCTCGCAGCCGAGTTTGAGCGCCGCGATTCACAATTTAGAGAAGGAGATGGGCGTTACCGCCTTTGTGCGCTCAAACAAGGGCGTAACCGTTACGCAGGAGGGCGAGGAACTGCTTTCGTTTGCGCGCATGCTGCTCGAGCAGGCAGACATCATGCAGGAGCACTTCGGCGTGGGCAAAAAGCGCGTGCCCAAGTTCTGCGTGTCATGTCAGCACTATTCGTTCGCGGTGAACGCATTCGTCGAGGTTGTCAAGGAGTACGACGCGGACCAGTACGGTTTTATCCTGAGGGAAACACAGACCGGTGAGATCATTGATGATGTGGCGTCGGGCAAAAGCGAGCTGGGTCTGCTGTATTTGTCCGAGAGTAACGAAACCGTGCTCTCCAAGCTGCTGCGCAAAAGTGAGCTCGTGTTCGAGGAACTGTTCACTGCCGCACCGCATGTGTTCATCAATAAGGACCATCCGCTCGCAGACCGGAAGTGCATCACGCTCGATGAACTGAAGCCCTATCCGTATCTGATTTTTGAGCAGGGAGACCGCAATTCCTTTTATTTTTCCGAGGAACTGCTCAGCATGCTCGACATGCCGAAAACCATTCAGGTCCGCGACCGCGCAACACTGTTCAGTCTGGTGATCGGACTGAACGGCTTTACGGTCAGCTCGGGCATTATCGACCGCAAGCTGAACAGTCCGAGCATTATCGCGCGGCCGCTCGAGATGGAAGGCAGCATGCGCATCGGTCTCATCCGCAAGAAAAACGTGGTATTCAGCCGCTATGCGGACTCCTATGTGAGGGCACTGAAAAAGCATCTGTCGATAGATTAAGGCAACACCGCGATTCGGGTGTGTCGGTGGAGCACCGGAACGATTCGTGGTCGTTCGACATCGCAAAAGCCGCTAAACGGTATACGTTTAGCGGCAGTTTTTTTTATCGGTTTCTTCGCCACGTTTCCGGCGCAAACAGCAGAAGCATGGGGAACAGCTCCAGACGACCGGCGAGCATATCGAAAGTCAGCACGATTTTACTTAGCGGGTGCAGTGCACCGAAGTTGGCTGCAGGACCGACCTGATTGAGTCCCGGACCGACGTTATTGATGCAGGTAACGACCGAGGTGAAGCTGGTTACCATATCCTCACAGTGCAGACTGACAATGAGGATGGAAGTGGCAATGACGATCAGATATGCCACAAGAAAGGCGTTGACCGAGCGCATGACCTCATGCTGGACGCGCTGTCCGTCCATTTTATGCACGCGCACCAGACGCGGATGAATCAGCGACATCATTTCCTTCTTTACGCCCTTGAACAGCAGCAGGATGCGCGAGCATTTCATGCCGCCGCCGGTCGAACCGGCACACGCGCCGATGAACATCAGCAGCACAAGCAGCAGCTTGCTGAATGCAGGCCACTGGTTAAAGTCCACGGTTGAAAAACCGGTGGTTGTGATGATAGACGCAACCTGAAACAGGGAATGGTGGAAGCTTTCGCGCAGCGAACCGAAGCAGCCGCGCACGTTGAAGGCGATCAGCGTGGTAAATACGGCAATCACGCCGAGGTACACGCGAATCTCCTCGATTTTGAACAATTGCTTGAATTTACGGGTCAAAAGCAGAAAATACGCGTTGAAATTGATGCCGAAAAGGATCATAAAGACCGAGATAACATTCTGCAGGTAGGCGCTGTCGTAATGCGCGATGGAATTATTCCAGTTGCCGAAGCCGCCGGTGCCTGCCGTGCCGAGCGAAACGCAGATGGCGTCGAATATCGGCATGCCGCCGAATAGCAGCAGAATAATCTGCAGAACGGTCAGTCCAAAGTAAATCGCGTACAAGATGAGCGCGGTATCGCGCATATGCGGCGATATTTTGGAGACCGAGGGTCCCGGGCTTTCCGCGCGCATCAGATAAATGGTCTGACCGCCTGCCAGCGGCAGGACGATCAGCATGAACACCAGAATGCCCATGCCGCCGACCCAGTGCATCAGGCAGCGCCATAGCATAGAGGCATGCGAAAGCGCCTCCACATCGCCGAGAATGGTAGCGCCGGTGGTGGTAAAGCCGGATGCGGCCTCGAAAACCGCATCTACTGCGAACGGAATCTCGCGGCTGAGCACGAACGGCAGGGCACCGGTCACGGCCAGCACCAGCCAGCACAGCGCGACTGCCACAAAGCCTTCGCGTGCGTAGAACTTGGTGTTTTTCGGCTTGTATTCACACAGAATGCCTGCGCCGACCATACAAATCAGTGCGGTGGCGATATAGGCAGGCAGCTCGGGTTCACGGTAAATGACCGCGGTAAACGCGGGCAGCAGCAGGAACAGGGACTCAATGCCCATCAGCCAGCCGATCAGATAGCGGACGATTGCGAAATTCATTTTTCGCGCCCTCCGGCTGTCGGCAGGAAGATATCCTGAAGGTCGTTCATGCCCTCGAAGGTGGAAACGACGATAACCGTATCGCCTTCATGCAGCACATCGTGGCCGCGCGGAATGATACGCTTGCCTCTGCGGTTGATGCAGCACAGCAGAACATCCGGACGAATCGGCATATACTGCAGGGGAACACCGGTGAGATGGTGCGCCGCAACACGGAACTCAAGCGCTTCTGCGCCGTCCAGCTGATGCAGGGTCTCCACGTTGGAGCCCATCGAGTTCTGCATCGCGCGGGTGTACTGGCTGATCAGCTCGGCGGTGGTCTGCTTGGGGCGAATCACCTTGCCGATCGGCATGCTGGCAATGACTTCCTCAAAGTTCACACGGTTGACCTTGGTGAACAGCTTCGCACGGGAATGACGGCCGGCGTGCAGCGCAAGCAGGATGTTCTCCTCGTCCATGCCGGTGAGAGCCGCGAAGGCCTCACAGGTTGCCAGCCCCTCCTCATCGAGCAGGTTGCGGTCGGTGCCGTCGCCGTAGATGATGGTCGCGTTCGGGAGCATTTCGGACAGTGCTTCGCAGCGTTCGAGTTTGTTTTCGATAATCTTGACTGCAATGCCGGAATTCAGCAGGATTTTCGCAAGAAAGTACGAGATTTTGCCGCCGCCGACCAGCATCGCAGAGGAAATGCGCTTGACCGGCAAACCGACCTTCTCGAAAAATTCGCTCTGCTCGTGCGGCGGAATGATAACCGTGATGTTGTCGTTTTCGCGCAGGATGAAGTCGCCCTTGGGAATATAGGTCTGGCCGTCGCGGCGGACCATACACAGCAGCACGTCCGTGCGGAGCAGCGGATTGACCTCGCAGACCGCCATGCCGTCCAGGCGGGACTCGTGCGGGATTTTGAGGTCGAGCAGCTCGATGCGTCCGCGGGCAAACGTGCTGACGCGGATGGCCGACGGGAAGCGGATCAGACGCGAAACAACACGCGCGGTGGACAGCTCGGGGTTGATGACCATCGAAATACCCAGCTCATCGCGGATAAAGCCGAGGTCGGATACATATTCCGGATCGCGCACACGCGCAATGGCGTGGCAGCCGGATGCTTTACGAGCGATCAGGCAGGAAAGCAGATTGATTTCGTCATGGGTGGTAACGGCGATGAGCAGGTCGGTATCCTGCACGCCGGCTTCACGCAGAACGTGATAGCTGGTGCCGCTGCCCTTTACTGTAGCAAGGTCGTATGTGTTGGAAAGTTCATCCAGACGGCGTTCGGACAGGTCAATCAGTGTCAGGTCGTGTCCGGCCGCGCTGAGCTGTCCTGCCAGCTCCGAGCCGACTTTGCCGCAGCCTACAATAATGATGCGCATAGCGCACCTCCGATCTATTTCTCTATAGCTGTGCTCTGTTGACACAGTCTTGATACGCATATAGCGATTATAGCCGTTTGACCGAGAAAAAGCAATATCCAGACAGGAATTTTGCAGGAGTTTAGCGGAAAACCGACAAATAGGGAGAAATGGTTGGTGTATAGCTGATAATAGTATGTCCGAAAAAAAGGAAAAACCACCCGAACGGGTGGTTTTCACTGCGGATTAAAGTTCCGCGACAGGTCACTTAAACTGTGTATAAGTGGTATCGCTTGCGTAGCCGTCGCTGTCGGTCTGGTGCATGGAGACCAGATTGCCGTTATCATCAAAGGTACGGGTATCGGTTGAGAGGGTGCCGCCTTCGATGGTCGAGCGGGTGGTCTGCGTTTTGCCGTCCACCGAGTACACGGTGAGCACCTCGAACACGATACCGCTCTCGTCCACGGTGACCGACTGGATGAGCCGCCCCTGACTGTCGTAGCGGTTGTCGGTGGAGGAGGTGATATTGTCTTCGCCCTCGTAGGTGCGGGAGGACAGCACGTCGCCGTTGGTGTTCATGCCCATGCGGACGACCATCAGCTCGTTGCCGTCTGCGTCGTAAACCGTGTTGACGGCAGAGGACTGACCGTTGTCAACCTCGGTGTAAACCGTCTCAGAGGAGGCCGAAAGTTCGCCGTCCTCGTAGTTTTCCGTGCGCAGAACGCGGTTTTTGTCGTCATAGCTGCGGCGATACTCCGAGGTGGAGTTGTTGGTCTTGTCGGTGGTGACAGCATCCGTGCAGTTGCCGTTTTCGTCGTAGGTGTAGTCCGTGTAGGTGAAATTGAGCGGTTCTTCCTCGCCTTCCACGGTCTGCATGGTGTAGGAGCGGAAGGTGTTGCCGTCCTTGTCATGGCAGTTGACCGTGTAGCTGCGGTTGCCTTCCTCTGTGCGCAGCTCCAGTTCGTAGGAGGCAGCACGCGGCAGAACGGAAGCCAGCTGTGTCGGCACCTGCTCCATCACGGCAATGCGGCATGCAGGCGTGCGGTCATACGCGATGGTGGCACCGAGCACGATGACCGTGCTTACAATACAGGAAATAATGCGTTTGATCATATTTTTGTTCCCCTAAAATAATTAAGGTATAATAATTTCGGTAATCAAGGTGACTCCGGAAAAATGCAGCCGAACCGGAATTCGGCTGCATTCAGCGTTGCTGGATTTTTTACTGCGGTGTTGCCTCAGTTACTTTACGATTTCCTTCGCTGCAGCGGTCAGAGCCTCGACCTTTTCTGCGGCCTCGGCCTTGTTCTCGCCCTTGGCCATGATGTAAACCTTGACCTTCGGCTCGGTGCCGGACGGACGGATGATAAAGGTTGTGCCGCCCTCGAGCTCGTAGTACATCACGTTCTGACCCTTAAGCTCCATCGGCTCGGACTTGCCGTCTGCCATGCAGGTGCGGGTGCCCGGCATGTAGTCGCGGGTGTAATCGATCTTGTGGGTGCCGATCTGGGTCAGCGGCTTGTCGCGCAGCTCCTGCATGAGCTCCTTCATGCGCTGCAGGCCGGAAACGCCCGGCATAACGATCGAAATGGTCTGCTCGCAGTAGCAGCCGTACTTTTCGTACATCTCTTCCATTGCGTCGTACAGGGTCTTGCCCTGGGTGCGGTAGTAAGCCGCCATCTCGGCGATCAGCATGGAAGCGGTAACGGCATCCTTGTCGCGGGCATAATCACCGCACAGGTAGCCGTAGGACTCCTCGAATGCGAAAATGTACTCGTGCGAGCCGTCCTGCTCGAACTGCTTGATCTTCTCGGCAAGGAACTTGAAGCCGGTGAAGGTGTCGAAGCACTCAACGCCGTTCTTTTCAGCCGCCGCGCGTGCCATTTCGGTGGTAACGATGGATTTGAGCACCGCCGGATGTGCAGGCATGGTGTTCGTCAGCTTCTTTGCGGTGATGATGTAATCGGTGAGCAGCACGCCGACCTGATTGCCGGACAGGGTGACATACTCGCCGGACTTGTCCTTGAGGACGATGCCGGTACGGTCGGAGTCCGGGTCGGTGCCGATGATCAGATCAACATCGTTCTGCTTTGCCAGCTCGATGGCGAGCGTAAAGCCTTCCTTGTACTCCGGATTCGGGTTCTTAACGGTCGGGAAGTCGCCGTCGATCTTCATCTGCTCCGGCTCACAGATAATGTGCTTGTAGCCCAGACGGCGCAGGATCTCGGGCACCAGACGGTAGCCGGCACCGTGGAACGGCGTGTACACCAGCTTGAACTCATCGGCAACCTGCTTTACGCAGTCCGGATTTACCGCAACCTTAATGACTTCGCCGAGGTAAGCCTCGTCGGTCTCCTTAGACAGAATACGGATCAGACCGTTTTTTACGGACTCATCGTAGTCTGCAGTTTTTACACCGGTGAAGATATCGGTCTTTGCCATTTCGCTGGCAACCACGTCTGCCTCGGCCGGAGGAAGCTGTGCGCCGTCCTCCCAGTAAACCTTGTAGCCGTTGTACTCCTTCGGGTTGTGGGAAGCCGTGATGTTGATGCCTGCGATGCAGCCGTAGTGACGGACAGCGAAGGACAGCTCCGGGGTCGGACGCAGCTCATCGAACAGCAGCGACTGGATGCCGTTTGCGGCCATGATGCACGCAGACTGCTTGGCGAACTCGGCCGAGAAATGGCGGGAGTCATATGCGATGGCAACGCCGCGGTCCATTGCGGCCTGACCGTTCGATACGATCAGGTTTGCCAGACCCTGTGCAGCCTGACCGACGGTAAAGCGGTTCATGCGGTTGAGGCCGACGCCCAGTACACCGCGCAGACCGGCCGTGCCGAACGACAGCGGCGCAAAGAAACGGCTTTCGATCTCTTCCTGATTATCTGCAACAGCAGCCAGCTCGGCATGCTCGTCCGCAGAGAGGGCAGAGCAGTCCAGCCAACGCTTGTATTCCGACATATAATCCATTGGTATCACCTCATCGTGTTAGTTGGCGCATCGCCGCTATCAACCGACGGATTGCCACTATCTAAATTATACAATATCCGGCTGTCAATGCAAGGGGTTTTGCGCGAATTTGTGAAAAGATTCCATGAAGCGGAGTAATGATATACAAAACGGCAGAGCAGAAATTGTACGTTCTGTGAGAATACCGGAAAATTCTGCGAAAATGCGGAACCAAAACCGGCAGCAGGCCGTCTCTTTAGACAAAAGCCCTGTCTCGAGATAAAAATAACAGTACACAAATAAACAAAAGAATGGTAGAATAAAGGTAAATTATAATAAGAGGTGATAGCTTTGAAAAAAGTCCTTTCCGCCGTACTGACAGCGGCGCTGCTGGTCAGTACCGTGCCGGCTGCCTTTGCGGCTTCGGATATTGATGGCCACTGGGCAAAGTCCTACATTACTGAGCTGCATGAAAACGGCATTATCAATCCGTCTGCCAGCACGGGCAACTACGGCCCGGATGACAAGGTAACGCGCTGGGAGTTCATGCGCTATATCAACCGCGCGTTCGGCTTTACCGAAAAGGCGGATATCAGCTTCTCGGATGTCAATTCGAGCGATGTTTTCTACGAAACCGTGCAGATTGCGGTCAAGCAGGGTTATATCAACGGTGTCGGCAACAACCGTATGGCGCCGGAGGGCACGCTGACCCGTGAGCAGGCGGCAACCATCCTCGGCCGACTGCACAAGTACACGCCGACGGCTGACCTGTCTGCGCTGGATATGTTCTCTGATCGGGCCAAGCTGAGCGATTACAGCAAGTCCTACGTTGCGGAAGCGGTCAAGCAGGGTTATATCAACGGCTACACGAACGGTACCTTTAAGCCGCAGGGCACGCTCAGCCGAGGCGAAATCGCCAAAATGCTGTATGGCTATATGGGCACCTCGCTGAATAAGAACGGCAACGTGTATTCGCAGGCTACGCTCAAGAGCGATACCAAAAACGTTACGATTTCCGTACCCTGCACGCTGGCCGATGCGGATATCAAGGGCAATCTGTACATCACCGAGGGCGTTCTGGCGGGCAATGTAACGCTTGAGGATGTCACCGTTGCGGGCGATATCATCGTCAGCGGCGGCAATGTAACGCTGGACGGTGTTTCTGCACTCGAGATGGTCGTCTCCAACCCGACCGGACTGACCCCGCAGGTCATTGCGACCGGCAATACCAACATCGGCACCACCGAGGTAAAAACCTCTGCAACGCTGACCGAGAGCAATCTGGCAGCGACTGCAGGCGGCTTCTCCGATCTTAAAATGAACGGCAGCAGCGTCAGCCTGACGCTGGATGCAGCTGTCTGGGACGTTGCCAATGAGCAGACCGGCACCATCCTGACGACCGGCAGTACCTCCATCAGCACGCTTACCGCGAACGGCAGAACCACCGTCACCGGCGGCGGCTCGGTCCAGAAGGCGGTGCTCAACTCCAACGGCTGTGAGCTGACCATGCAGCCGACCAGCGTTGAGCTGGCGAGCGGCGTCACCGCGAAAATTGCCGGCAAGGACGTTGCGGCGTCCACCAGCGTTTCGGTTTCTCCGTCCACGCTGTCCATCGACGTGAACAACAAGGACGCGATCGCGTTCTCCTACGAATTCACCTTCAACGCGGACAAGAACGATCTGACCCGTGTTTCGGTCAACGGCACCAATCTCAAGCAGGGCACGGATTACAACCTGCTGAGCGACAAGAACGGCATTCGCGTGTACAAAACCTATCTGTCCACGCTCAAGGCGGGCACCTACACCGCAGAACTGACCTTTGAGGACGGCTCCAAGGCAGCCATCGGTCTGGCGGTCAGCAACTCGGCGCAGAGCGCAGTCAGCCCGAGCCAGATTACCTTTGATAAGTACGAGCAGTCCGCAAACTATGCCGATCAGACGGTAAACGTCGTTCTTCCGGCGGGCACGCGTCTGGATTCCATCAAAATCGGCAGTACGGTGCTCGAGCGCGGCACGGATTACACTTATAATGCAACCAACGGCACGATCCGTCTGCTCAAGGAGACGCTTGCCAAGAAGAGCAAGGGCACTTATACGGTTACATTCGTACCCAATCAGGGTTCGTCCTTTACCTGCTCGCTGAGCGTGGTAGATACCGCGCCGGTGAACGAAGTGGTTCCGGGCACGGTTGATTTTGACGCAAACACCTCGTCCGGCGGCTACGCCGATCTGGTGGTAACGCTTAACATGGTAGACGGCGCAGCGCTCAAGAATATCCGCTCGAACGGCAAGACGCTCGAGGAGAACTGGCAGTACAAGATCAAGGGCAACAAGGTTACGATCAACAAGTCTGCGGTTGCGGAATTCGGCAAGAGCGGTGCATCCTACGCGGATTTCGTTTTTGTGATGAGCAAGGGTCAAAGCCCGACGCTGCGTGTCAATTACGTTACCACTTACGCGCTGACGGCTTCCGTGGTAGATGATCTCGGTCTGCCGATTTCGGGCGCGTCCGTCACCTTCACGCCTTCGGACGCGGAGAGCGGCACGGCAGCGCAGACGCTGACCACCGGCTCGGACGGCACGGCAACCGTTTATGTCAAGCGCGGCTCGTACGTTGTAACGGCAACGCATTCGCGCTTTACCGCGGCGGTTACGCAGACGGTCAAAATCTCTGCAGGCCGCACGGTCAAGCTGACCGGCGAGATTCTCGAGAACGTACAGCTGGTTGTCACCAACGCGTACGGCGCACCGCTGTCCGGTGCGGTTGTCACGGGCGGCGGCAAGAGCATCACCACCGGCACGGACGGCACGGCGTCGTTCAGCCTCAAGCGCGGCAGCTATGTGGCGCAGGTGGCGTGCACCGGCTACTCCGCACAGAGCGTACAGCTTTCCGTAACCGATTCGATTCGTGAGCGCGTACAGCTCAAGTAATTTCTCCAAAATGCAAGCCGCCCGGTTTTCCGGGCGGCTTTTTTGCGCGCTTTTACAGGCGGATGGGGGATAGGGCGCAAAGGCGTCAGAACAGCGCACAGCGGCTTGCGGCTGGGGTGTGATAGGGATAAGGGCGTCCTGCGGCGCAGCGCAGAGCGGCGGCAGACCGCTGGCGGGTGAGAGGATAAGAAAACCCCCGAGGAAGTTTTCCTCGGGGGTTTTCTTTACTCATTCAGCATTAACCGAAAGGTTAAATTAGAATTCGTTGTTATCAGCGTTGATCTCGTTGTTCGGTACGTCGAATACGATAGCGGTGATCTTTGCGTTTTCGTCATCGCCAGTGGTGAAGATCCAAGCGTTAGCGGTCTTCTTGCCCTCGGTCTCAGACTTAGCGGTAGCAATATCCTTCAGGCCGCCCTCATACTTTACAGTGTTTTTGTCGTCAACTGCGATGTATACGCAATCCTCGTCCATATCGTTAGAGGTATTCTGAACGCGAGAAGAGGTGTCAAGGTAATGGTAAGCTACAGTGCCCTTGCTCTTGTACTCGATACCAGTGATAGCTACCAGCTTAGCAGTATCAGCGAAGATGGAGTTCTTGCCGGAGATAGCGGTTACATAGTCGCCGTCAACCTTGTAACGGATTACTGCGCCCTTCTCGAGCAGCTTATCCGCAGCTACGTTGCCGCCGATTTCTTCGTAAACGGTGGTCGGCTCAGAACCAGTCCAGATGTGGTAAGCGATTACGTCATCATCATCTGCACCCTTAGTGGTGGTGTAAGCATCCTCGAGCAGGTAGCCATACAGAGCATCATCAGATGCGCTCGGACGTACAGCAGAAGTGTTAACCAGTGCGCCAACCTTTACATAGTCAATACCATTGGACTCAGCGATCAGAGCCTGACCAGCAGCATTCCAAGTGGTGTTGCCCCAGTTAGCTACGCTCTTACCGGTCATAACCTTGATATCGGTGGAAGAACCGTCCTTATACTTAACGAATACTACTGCATCGTCAGCGATGGAAGCGGTCTTCGAAGTGGACGGGTTAGAGGCCGTTACTACAGTACCAACAAACTTCTTGTTCTGGTAAGCATTGGTGGTAGCAGTTACAACGTCATCATAGCCAGCCAGGTTCTTGGAAACGCCAGTGGTCTTGTCGTTGCGCAGAGTGGTCAGCTCATAGCCGTCATCAGTGGACTTGTAGGTGTACAGGGTATCGACGGTTACTGCAGAAGTACCGGTAACCTTAGTGCCGTTAACCTTGCGAACCTTGATTTCCTTGTTGGTGCCATCAGTAAAGTAAGCACGAACCTTAACGGTACCATCAGACTCACCGGTCATTGCATCATAATCGCCAATAGCGGATACAAATGCAATGTCCTTAGTGGTCTCAGCAGTTACATCGAAGTTGAAAGCGTAGCCGTTCAGAACTACTACATCGCAGGTGTCACCGTTGGTTACGGTCTGTGCCGGGCTGGTTACGTTGGAGTACCACTTATCAGCAACCTGAACCTTGCCGGACTTCTGGCCATTGATCTTGCCGGTAACAACCTCAGCCTTAACGATGTTTGCACGGCCCTTTGCAGTGTTGGCAGCCGGAGTGATTACAACGTAATCGTCCTTCTTGATGCCGTCAGCAATGTCGTGATCCTCGAACTTGTAGTTGCTGCCTGCGGTGATGGACTTAGCGCCAGCGTAGGTTACCTTAGCAACGGTTACCGGGTGAACAATGATCTTGTCGCCCTTGTCATCGTCGTTGGTATCCAGCAGATCAAAGGTATAAGCCTGAGTCTGACCGTTGTTAACATGGGTGTTCAGAGTGCCGCGAATGGTCAGATACTGTGCAGCAGACTCGCCAAATGCATTTGCACCGGTCATAGCGTCAACCAGCTGCAGCTGATTGGTGTTCATGCCAGCATTCAGCTTGTACTCGGTGCCGTCAATCTTGATCTTGTTGGAGTCAGAAGAAACCTTATCCAGATCGCCGATCAGACCGGAAGCAACAATAGAGCTGTCCTTAGCGTACATACCGTAAACAGTGGTCTTGTTAGAGGTAGTCTTGTACAGAACCTTAACATTCAGACCGTACAGCTTGGAATAATCCTTGGAAGACTTGTAGGTCGGGTTAGTGGTAGTAGTACCAGAAGCAGAAGTAGTGGTAACAGTCAGAGTGTAGGTGTACTCATCCTTATCCTCATCGTAAGAGATGTGGGTCAGAGTGCCTACCTCTTCCTTCATACCCATGTACTTTTCGCCAACAGTCTTGTTGTCAACGCCCATAGCGGTCTGGTCGGTGTACTCACCGTCACGCAGAACTACGGTCTTAGCGAAAATTGCATTGTAGATGAGCTGTGCAGCGTACTGACGCGGGCAAGCGGTGGTGAAGGAAGTGTTAACGTCCTCCAGCAGGCCGTTCTCGTCAGCCAGTGCGTTGGTCTTTGCAGCCCAGCCAGCGCCGGTCAGGCCAGCCTTCTCAGCATTGTAACCCAGGGTTACCAGCAGCATCTTAGCAGCTTCCTGAGCGGTTACCTTGTCGTTCGGGCAGAACTTGGTGTTGCTCTTACCAGCAATGATGCCCAGAGACTGGCAGTACTTGATGTAGCCGCGAGCCCAGTGGGAGCCAATGTCGGTGAAAGAGGTCTTGTCGTCGTTGTACGCAGAAGCATCAGAGTTGCCGGTACGCAGAACGTAGATCATCTTTGCCATCTGCGCACGAGTTACAGTACCGTTCGGCTGGAAGGAGCCGTCTTCGAAACCTTCGATTACGCCCAACGGTACCAGAGTGTCCACTACATCAGAGTCAACCTTAATGTCAGCCTGATCCGTGAACGCCGCACCAGCGAACATGGTGAATGCACAAGCAAACGCCAGCACCAGTGCGAGAACCTTTTTGAGATTCTTCATAGGGGATTTCCTCCTTAAAAATATTTCGAGTTTTCACTCGTCGTTAAGTATATTATCATAGTCAAACACAGGGGT
>SKEJ01000340.1_pt1 | contig 31258 bp, 20 predicted proteins | sample 4826721 | NCBI WGS metagenome assembly SKEJ01 (sample SAMN11008812, study PRJNA524170) | human gut metagenome | biome: Human fecal sample; material: Feces; isolation source: fecal sample from pouch patient p31 | host: Homo sapiens | place: Israel: Tel-Aviv | collected 2015-06-02 | reverse complement strand
TCATTAAAGTTCGTGCTGATGAGTTCTCTCGTATCCAGGCACGTTTCAAGACAAGACTGAGCTTATCTTCTTCCTCCGTGGATGAAGTTATCCAGAAGCGTATCTTGAAAAAGAAGCCAGAAGCAACCGAAGATTTGGAAGGTGTTTATGAGCAGAATGATTCTGTTCTTCGTAACCTGTTCAGCTTTAGCGGTTCTATTCTGGATATTAAAGGTTATTCCGGTCCGAGAGAATTTACAGAGAACTTCCCATTCGTGCCGTATCAGTTCATCATCATGCAGAAAGTATTTGCTGAAATCCGGAAACATGGAAATTCCGGCAAGCACCTGTCCGGTGGTGAGCGTTCTATGCTTTCCGGTTTCCAGGAAGCTGCACAGAAAATTCAGGAGAAGGATGAATACGCACTTGTTCCATTCTTCCGTTTTTACGATACCGTACATACTTTCCTGGACGGTTCTATTCGCCGAGTAATTGAGCGTTGTCAGAAAGCTGCTGACAACGGGGATGGCATTGAACAGCAGGATGTGGATGTGCTGAAACTTCTGTACTTGATTCGATATATTGATGATATTCCTTCTAATCTGGACAATATCGTTATCCTTATGGCGGACGATATTCGTGTGGATAAGATTATCATGCGTGAAGCTGTCCGTGGATGCCTTGACCGTCTGATGAGCCAGAACTATATTGGCAGAACTGGCGATACTTATAATTTCCTGACCGATGAGGAACAGGACATTCAGCGTGAAATCCGGGATACCAATGTGGATACCGCTTCTATCGTGGAGCGTATTGCTCAGATGATTTACGGTGATATTTTCACAACCAAGAAGTTCCGTTATGGGAAATATGACTTTGCTTTCGATCAGATGGTGGACGGCATTACGGTTGGTGTGGCAACTGGCGGTATGCGTCTGCGTTTCCTGACCGTGGCTACTGATGCCATTGAAAAAACAGATTACCGTCTGATGGCGGAATCCAAAGGTAACGAAGCAATCGTGGTTCTGGCTGATACGCCTTACTATGAATCTCTGGAATCTGCCATGAAGATTCGTAAGTATGTAAAGCAGAGAAATGTAAGCCAGCTTCCTAAGAGTGTACAGAAAATTATCAGTGACCAACAGGATGAAGCCGGAAAATATGAGCTGAGTGCCATGACCGAATTACAAAATGCTATCGAAGGGGCGCAGTTCTATGTAGACGGTGAGCATCTGGAAATCAAAGCCGGAAATGCCAAGAGCAAGATTGACCAGTCTCTTGAATATCTGGTTGCTCATGTATATAGCAAGCTCGACCTGATTACAGATAATGCAGGCAGTGATGCAGATATTATTGCGATTCTGACAGGTGCAGTAACAGCACTTCCAGGCATGGAACCGAACCGTGATGCTGCTTCTGCTATGGAAGAATATCTGGAAATGCAAGATGCGAAAAAGCTGCCGACTTCTATGTCAGATGTGCAAAGCAAATACAGTGCGATTCCGTATGGTTGGAAAGAAATCGACATTGCTGCGGTTGCGGCACAGCTGATTTATTCCCAGAAAGTAACCATCAAGTATGCAGGCAATACCATTCAGCCGGATGACCCAAAACTGCCAGATATGCTCCGCAAAAAGAGTGAAATCGGTAAGACTTCCATCAGCAAGCGTAAAACCATTTCTGCTACGATGATGCGTGATGTAAAATCAATGCTCAGAGATTATTTCGATGTTATGGATGTACCGGATGATGAAGATGGTCTGATTCGCTTTGTGACTGAAAAATTCAGTGAACAGCGTGATTACTATGCTTCTCTGGATGCCCGTTATGATGGACATAAATACCCGGATCGTGGATTGGTGCAGGAAGCCATTCATCTGATGGACGATGTACTTTCCCAGAAGAAAGACAATATTGCTCTAATTGAGCGTGTGCTGAAAAAAGAGGATGCTCTCTTTGATAATAAAGAAGCCATGAACAACGGCATTGAAAACTTCTTCAAAACTCAGGTGACAGTATTCGACCAGGCAGTACAGTTTGAAAAATCTCTGCATGATGACCTTGACCGTATTGCAGAAAATGAGGAAGCACACAAGGCATTGAACACCATTCGTCTGATTACGATGGTTCAGAGCGGAAGCAAGTTCAACTATAACCGGATTCGTGAACTGAATCCGTTGATGGATACGGTTCGTACCGCTCATGACAAGATGCTGGAAGAAAAACGTGCCGAGGTTCTGGAAACGGTTCGTCAGTGTATGGAAGCAACTCACACTGCCGTAAATGGTGATTCCAAAGTATCCCATCTGATTGAAAAATCGGATAAATATTTCAGCCAGTGCAAGGAAAAAATCGCAGAATTAAAGAGCCTTGCCCTTCTGGATGCCATGTTCCTGCCGATGTGCCAGTACAAGGATGATACGGTCAGCAATATCGAGTCTGTTTTGGCTCCGCCTGCACCGAAGCCGCCAGTGCAGCCAACACAGCCTGGAAAAGAAGCAGCTCCAACAAAGAAGAAAGTGGTTCGTGCCTATAACCGTCAGGTTGTATTCCAGGCAAAAACTTTACAGACGGATGCGGATATTGATGATTATGTAGAGAAGATTCGTTCTCAGCTGAAACAGTTGCTGAAGAATTGCGACGAGATCAAGCTGAATTAAGGAGACGAGTATGGATAAGAATGCGATTAAAAAATTTGCTGTCTGGGCAAGAACAGAGCTGATCGCCCGTGTTTCTCTGAAAGGTGTGGAATACGGTATCACAGAGGACAACATTGAGGATGCCAATGCGGACAGCGTTGGCGGTAAAGTCCTCACAGCCGATGAAAAGAAACAGCGTCAGGCTCTGATTGCCGAGATTAACGATAAAGGATATAAGCAGGTCATGGAGGAGGTTGCCTATACTTGGTTCAACCGCTTCTCTGCTCTGCGATTCATGGAAGTCAACGGCTATCTTCCTTCTCATGTGCGAGTGTTCACGGACGAGGAAAACAACTTTAAGCCGCAGATTATAACCGAAGCCATTCATCTGGATTTGGATGGATTGGATATGGAAAAGGTCTATGAGCTGAAAGATGCCGAAAAAACCGAAGAACTGTATAAATATCTGCTGATCGTGCAGTGTAACGCTCTGAATAAGATTCTGCCGGGAATGTTCCAGAAGATTGCTGACTACACTGAACTTCTTCTGCCGGACAACTTGCTCCGTGAAGGCAGTGTGATTCAGCAGATGATTGAGCTGATACCTGAGGATGACTGGAAGGATGCTGTCCAGATCATCGGCTGGCTGTATCAGTATTATAACAGCGAGAAAAAAGATGATGTTTTCGCAGCACTGAAAAAGAATGTAAAAATCACAAAAGAAAACATCCCTGCAGCAACTCAGCTTTTCACACCGGACTGGATTGTTCGCTACATGGTAGAGAACAGTCTTGGTCGTTTATGGCTGGAGGGACACCCGGATGTGAAAGAACAGCTTTTACCGACAGAGAAAGAACAGTCTGCCTATGCTGCCGGAAATCGTGACCCGGAAGATACCAAATGGCACTACTATCTGGAAGAAGCCGAGCAGGAGCTGGAAGTGCAGGTTCAGCTGTCTGAAATTCGTAAGGAATACGCCGCACTGACACCGGATCAGCTGAAAGTCATTGACCCATGCTCCGGTTCCGGTCATATCCTTGCATATATGTTTGACGTACTGATGAAGATTTATGAATCCTACGGCTATACCACCCGTGAAGCGGTGGCAAGCATTGTAGAGAACAATCTTTACGGTCTGGATATTGATGACCGTGCGGCACAGCTGGCTTACTTTGCGGTAATGATGAAAGCACGTCAGTATGACCGCCGCTTCTTCAGCCGTGGCATTCAGCCCCATGTGTACGCTATTGTGGAGAGCAACCATGTAGATAAATTTGCGATGGACTATTTCTGTAATGGCGATATGAAGCTCACAGTTGCTATGGACACCATCATTAAAGAGCTGCATGATGCAAAGGAATACGGCTCTATTCTGACCGTAACACCGCAGGATTGGTCTGCACTGTATGATCGTTTTGCAGAGATTACAGAAGATATAAATATGTCCCGTGAGACGGCATTGAGAGAGTTACTGCCGTTGGTGCAGGTGGCGGAAGCATTGGCACAGAATTATGATGCAGTTGTAACGAATCCGCCGTATATGGGTGCGTCAGGAATGTCGGGAAAATTATCTTCTTTTGTAAAGAAAAAATATCCAGATACGAAATCGGATATGAGTACAATCATGATGGAACGAACATTAGAAATGAGTACGAGCCATGGTTATATTTCTATGATAAACATTCCAGTATGGATGTTCTTGTCCAGTTATGAAAAAATGCGAAATACAATGCTTCGTAACAATATGATCGTTAATATGGTTCACCCAGGACGAGGAATTTTCGGATCGGATTTTGGCACAACAACGTTTGTTATATCTAAAACATATATTAAGAACTATGTGGGGCGATATTATAGATTATTTGATAGCCAGGGCGAAGTTCATGGTGTAGAGGAACGTAGGAACGCTTTTTTACACAGAAAAGGATTACATACCATTCAACAAGAAGATTTTATGAAGATTCCTGGAATGCCAATAGCCTATTGGTTACATCGCCAAATATATGAGATGTATGGAAATTACAAAACCATGACAGAAATTGCTGCTCCTAAAGTTGGCATGCAGACATCGAATAATGATAGATATTTAAGACTATGGCATGAAGTGGATTTTTCTGAATTTAATGGCTCCAGTTATGGACTAAAGTGGATTAAATATTTGAAGGGAGGAGCTTACAGAAAGTGGTACGGTAATTTAGAATATCTTTTGTTTTATAATAAAACACCGGATTTTATATTGCAGCAAAAAAATGCCAGAGTGTTAGATTTGGATTTCTTGAAAAAGAAAAAATGCACATGGACAGATTTAACTATTAGCAAAAATAGTTTCCGTATAGCACCAGATGATACATTTTATGATATTTCTGGTCATTGTTTCTTTCCAAAAGAAGAAGATCAATTATGGCTTTTGGGGTATGCCAATACGTCAATATTTGCAGAATTGCTTAAAGTATTTAATTCTACAATTCATTGTCAAGTTGGAGATGTTGGGAAAATTATTGTACCAGATATTGGAGATCAGAAAAGCAAAGTTTCCGCTTTGGCAGGAGAGAATGTTGATTTTTCAAAAAAGGATTGGGATTCCTTTGAAACCTCATGGGATTTCCAGCACCATCCGTTACTTCGCAACGTTCCTACCATTGCCGAAGCCTTTGACCAGTGGCAGACTGAATGTGATGACCGCTTCAACCAGCTGAAATCCAACGAGGAAGAATTGAACCGTATTTTCATTGACATTTACGGTTTACAGGACGAACTGACACCAGAAGTTGAGGATAAGGATGTTACTGTCCGCAAAGCTGACCTTGGCAGAGATATTCGCTCTTTCATTTCCTATGCGGTTGGCTGTATGTTTGGTCGCTACTCTCTGGATGTGGATGGTCTTGCCTATGCAGGCGGCGAATGGGATGCCAGTAAGTGTGTTTCTTTTGCGGTTGATAAGGATAACATTATCCCAATTTGTGACGATGAATACTTTGAGGATGATATTGTTGGTTTGTTCGTGGAGTTTGTGAAAACCGTTTACGGTGCTGATATGCTGGACGAAAACTTGAAATTCATTGCCGATGCTCTGGGTGGCAAGGGTCAGCCGAAGGATGTGATTCGGAATTATTTCCTGAGTGACTTCTACTCCGACCATTGCAAGATGTATCAGAAACGCCCGATCTACTGGTTGTTTGACAGTGGCAAAAAGAATGGCTTCAAGGCACTGATCTATATGCACCGCTATCAGCCGGACACCATTGCCCGCATCCGTACCGATTATGTGCATGAGCAGCAGGCTCGTTACCGCACTGCCCTTGCCGATCTGGAACAGCGTATTGCCAATGCGTCCACTGGTGAGCGTGTGAAGCTGAATAAAAAGCTGACCACTTTACAAGCACAGGATACTGAAATCAGAACCTACGAGGAAAAGATTCATCACCTTGCCGACCAGATGATTTCTATTGATTTGGACGATGGCGTGAAGAAGAATTATGCAATTTTTCAAGATGTATTGGCTAAAATAAAGTAAGTAAGGGGGGGAGCAATATGAGTGATGAAATCAATATGACAATTCCTATTCCTACAGATGATGATGGTTATGTTCTTTTGCAATGCGAACAATGTGGCACATATTTTAAGGCAACTCCTTATGATTTGGAGGATGACGGGGTGCTTCATATATTTTGTCCAAGTTGTGGCTTAATAAGCGAAAACTATGTTACTGAGGATGTACTTGAACTTGCCATGAAAATGGAGACGAATGCTGTCAATGATATGATTTATAATGAATTCAAAAAAATGGAACGGCATAGCAAAAAAGGAATCATTACATTCAAGGCTGGAAAACGTCCGAAGCATGAAAATGAAGATCCTATTCGTTCAGGAATAGAAGCAATGGAAATTTGTGATTTTCCATGTTGCAAACGTACTGCAAAAATTAAACCATTATTGAAAATGACGGGTGCATATTGCCCGTTTAGTGGGGTGAAAAATTATGAAATTGAATAGAAAAGAATTGCGAAAAATTCAATATGATTTTAATAGTTGCTCTAATCGACTACTTCAGGCAAATTATGAAGATTATGCTGATGTGCTTGGAAAATTTGTGAACTACATAGATAGTACTCCGATTATAAGTGATTATATTCATGATTGTGGCAGCTGTGATTGGAATTTAGAGAGTGAAGTTAAAGAAGTACAAGGATCCTACGGAAGATTGATTTTTTCATTGGGTGAAACTGATAGCGAAGAAATACGAAATGTGTACGCTGTTTTAAGATATTTGGTGGAAAATAACAGTTCTGTATATCGTGGTGTTGCCATGGGATATTCTTCTTCATCCAAATGGCAAGATAAAATCAAAGGTTTTAATGAACGATTTGTTATGGTGTTGATTCGCCATGTGGAAAGTTATTTAACGAAAGTAGGTATTGATATGGGAATAGATGAAAAGAATATTTATAATGTGACGGTGCAAAATGGTCAAGCTATTATTGCAAATGATAATTCATCTGTTATGGCAACTACAAATATTGGGGCAACAGCAAACGATATTGAACAGTTAATTGATGCAGTTAGGACGAAGATGGATACTCTTACATCTGATGAGGATAAAGAAGCAGCATCTGAAAGCTTGGAAGTTATAGAAGCAGAAGTTATATCTGAAAAGCCAAAGAAATCTATGATAAAGACAGCAATAGCTTCGTTACAGGCTATAAAAGGAACTGTCGAATTTGGATCGGCAGTTGCGGCATTGATTCAATTCGTTGGATCAATGCTATCGTAACAACAGTTAAAACTGTAAAAGAGAGCGAGGTGTTACAATGACCATAGAAGAAATTCTTGCAGGTGAATCCAAGAATATAGAGTTCAAAGAGACCCTGCCAGAGAAAAGCATCAAATATATGAAGTCTGTGGTTGCCTTTGCAAATGGAACCGGAGGGAAAATCATTTTCGGAATTGCCGATAAAACCAGAGAGGTTGTCGGCTTTGACAAAGAAGATGTGTTCAAGAAAATGGATGCCATTGCCAATGCCGTATCAGACAGCTGTGAACCGGCAATCATCCCGGATATTACTTTACAGACGGTTGATGGTAAGACTGTCATCGTGGTAGAGGTTTCTGAGGGCAGACAACGTCCATATTATATCAAAGCTCTTGGTAGAGATGGTGGTGTATATGTCCGTGTTGCCGGAACTACCCGCCTTGCCGATGAGTATATGGTAAAGGAGTTGTTGTTTGAGGGCAGTAACCGCTACTATGATCAGGCTTTATGTACTGGGTTAAATGTTACAGAGGAAGATATTGATGCCCTTTGCAAAGCTATGAAAGAGCAGGCTGTCAGAAATGCCCGTACAGAGGAACAGAAAGCATCGATTAAAGATGTGGGAAGACAGCAGTTGCGTTCCTGGGGAATTTTAATTGAGCGTGATGGAAAAGATTATCCGTCTAATGCTTTTGCTATTTTGACTGGAAACGGAGGACTTCATGTTGCAACGCAATGTGGTGTGTTCAAAGGGACAACAAAAGCAGTTTTTGTTGACCGTAGAGAATATAGCGGTCCGCTTTGGGAACAGATAGACGAAGCATTTCAGTTTGTCTTAAGAAATATTCATCTGGGTGCTACTATTGTGGGAATTTATCGCCAGGATGTTTATGAGATTCCACCGGATGCCATTCGTGAGTTGATTATCAATGCTATGGTACATCGTAGTTATCTGGATCATGGTACGATACAGGTAGCGGTATATGACAACCGATTGGAAATTACTTCTCCAGGAAAGCTGCCAATGGGACAAACGATGGAGCGTATGAAAGAAGGCTATTCCAAAATCAGAAATGAAGCTCTTGCCCATGCGTTTGCCTATATGAACCTGATTGAGCATTGGGGAAGCGGCATTCCGAGAATTATTGATAAAGTAAAAGCTGCCGGATTGCGGGAGCCGGAGTTTATTGGTGGCGAAGTTGATTTGCGTATTAATATTTATCGAGGTCAGGTTGCTACCAATAACGCCATGATTAACGCCAATGGCACTAAAAATGGCGCTAATGGCGTTAAATGTGGCGTTGATGATGGCACTAATAGCGCTGAAGTGCCGCTTAATAAGGAACAGACGCAGATAGAAAAATTGTTGCAGATTATAGAGAAGAATCCGTCTGCAACACAGGCATATTATGCGGAAAAAATGGGTATATCGAAAAGAACGGTTTCTCGAATGTTCGCTTCTTTACAGGAAAAAGGTAGATTGGTACAGGGCGGAACAAAACGAAAAGCAAATTGGAAAATTATAAGGTAGGAGGACAGCATGGATACAGATAAAATAATACAAGATTTAAATCGCAGATTTGCTGCACCTCTGGCTGAGTTTTATCAGCGTCGTATCATTTTCTGGTACGATGAAGATAAGGAATTTGAGGATAAACTGGATGAAGTGGTTTTGGAAAATGCAAAGGTGATTGCGCTGACTGGAAATAATTCGTTTTCTGTAAAAAAACTGCTTTCAGTAGATGATTTGACCACAAATTATCTGGTTTACAGTCCGTGTGTTTATAATCGCCCGGATGATAACTGGCTTCTGGACGTGGAGCTTTACAGCGAAGAGTTTCGGGCAGATCTGATTTCTATCTGGATGGATGAGATGGGACTTATATCAAATCCGGCAATGAGGAAACAGGTTAAAAATTATCGTGCTTACTTCAATGCGAAAGACCGTCGTTTGAAAGTTAGTACACAGAATAAAGTTCCGGAAACACCGGCACAGTTACACATGGCTGTTATGGCGGCAATCTGTGGATTGAAAGATGCACAGCCTAATATGATTCTCCGTAGTGTGTTCCAGGCGGGACTTGATTTGAATAATAATACGGTTTATCAGGATTTTGTAAAATATCATGCAGACGCAGCATTTTGGGCGATGGTTCGTCAGGGATGCGGATTTGTGGAGGAAGAACCAGACCTTGGGCGGTTAGCAATTCATCTGCTTTTAACTGCAACGACCCGCACCATGCGGCAGGAATATCTTGCCGGACTGGACGGCTTTATTTCCATGCCACATCAGGCATATTGCTATGATTTTATTTCTGAATGGCTTCATAGTGACAACATTCCGCAATTATATGATGTGGCACGTTATGTTGAGGATGAAGCCCGTCTGTATCAGCGCTTTGAAAAGCTGACGGTAGAGGATTTGGTAGGAACAGAATGCTTCCCGTGTATTAATGAAGTGATTCTGACAAAGCTAATGACAGAGATCAGTGACCATATCATTGATGTGGATACCATTACGAATACTGTTGAAAAACGGAGAACTTGTGTATGGTATGAGCCATTTGAAAATTTTTATGACGGTATCTTACAAGTGGCGAATATGCAAAGTTTCTTTAAGGAACATTCAGCCGGATTCCATACCGCAGAAGCGAAAAGTATCTGGAAAGAATATACTGAGAGCTACTATCAGATGGACACATATTACCGTTTGTTCCATCTTAGTTTTCAAAAGAGCTTGGAGACTTCCAATATTCTGCTGGATGATTTGTTCAAGCATGTTGTCGATAAGGTGGAAGGACTTTATACTCACTGGTTCTTAGGTGAGTTGGGCAATAACTGGTCAGATGTATGTGCGGATGAACTGGCAACTTACGGTAAAGTTCTGGAAGTACCGCAGCAGGAAGATTTTTACCGTTCTCGTATTCAGACTTCGGATACTAAAGTATTTGTAATTATCTCAGATGCCATGCGTTATGAAGTGGCAGCTACGATGGCAGATCAGCTTCAGCGAGAAACGCAAAGTAAGGTTTCTATCAGTAGTATGCAGAGTATCTTCCCTTCTACTACAAAGTTTGGTATGGCAGCTTTGTTGCCGCACAAAGAATTGACAGTAGAGGTTCGGAACGATATTTTGACGGTTTTGGCAGATGGACAGTCTACGGCAAGTACTTATAGGGACAAGGTTCTGAAAACAGAAGATTCGGCAAGCGTGGCCTTAAAGTATAATGACATCATTGCTATGAAACGAGCGGAAAGATGTGCTTTGGTAAAAGGTATGGATGTGGTTTATATTTACCACGATACCATTGATGAAGCCAGCCACACTTCGGATATTGCTGTTTTTGCTGCGTGTGACAAGGCAATTTCAGAATTGAAGAATCTTGTGCGTATCATTGTAAATGAATTTGGCGGAACGAATATTTTAATTACGGCAGATCATGGATTTCTTTATACTTACAGTCCTTTGAAGGAAGAGGACAAAGTAGATAAAAGAGGATTTTTTGATGTGGATGTAACAAACACTGACATTACAAAAAAAGAAAGTATCAAGCGATGTGTGGAGTATGGCAGAAGATATGCAATTATGCAGAAGGGTGTGCAACCAGATTACTTGATGCCTGTAAAATTCTTGGGCGGAAATACGGAATTCAATGGATTTGCACCGAGAGAAAGTATTCGTATCAAAATGAATGGCGGCGGTATGAATTTTGTGCATGGTGGTATCAGTTTGCAGGAAATGGTTGTTCCGGTGATTGAGTATCATTATCTCCGCAATGATTCTATGGAATATAGGCGAAATAAGCAGAAATATGATACCAAGCCGGTAACGGTCAATTTACTGTCCGCAAACCGTAAAATCAGCAATATGATTTTTTCGTTGAACTTCTATCAAAAAGATGCGGTCAGTACAAATCGTGAAGCAGCAACCTATCAAGTTTATTTTACAGATGAGGACGGCAAACAGATTAGTGATATTCAGAAGATTATTGCAGATAAGACCAGCGATAACGGTGCAGAAAGAACTTTCCGTTGTCAGTTTAATTTGAAATCTCTGAAATACAGCAATACAGCTACTTATTATCTGGTAATTGCAGATGAACAGGGATTACAGCTGCCACAGCGGGAGCCATTCCAGATTGACATCGCCTTTGCGGTGGACGAGTTTGATTTTTTTAATTAATGCCGCAGGAGGAGAGAAAGATGGAGCAATTTGCAGAGGGTGAAAGTACCCGTGAAGAAATAAAGAACAAGCTCCGTCAGAACTTTGACGGTAAGATTGTTCGGAAAGACCTGACAAAGAAAATTAAAGAAGGGGCGAATGTCCCAGTGTATGTTCTTGAGTTCTTGTTGGGACAGTATTGCAGTTCAGATGATGAGACGGTTATAGAGAAAGGCGTACAGAATGTGAAGCGTATTCTTGCTGACAACTTTGTACGCCCGGATGAATCACAGAAAATTTTGTCTCAGCTGCGTAAAAAAGGAAGTCACACAATCATTGATATGGTGACTGTTCGACTGGATATGAAAAAGGATTGCTTTTTTGCAGAGTTTTCTAATTTGGGCGTTGGTAATGTACCGATTGCCGATGAATATCCAGAAAAATTTGATCGCCTGCTCTGTGGCGGTATCTGGTGTATTGTTCAGCTGGATTATGAGGTTGAAGGCGACAATAATTTTGGCATTGAGGACATTGAGGGAAATCCGCTTCGTTCCAAACAGAAAAAGCAGAAAGATATTTCACCAATTAGTATCCGTAAGCTGACACCGATCCAGATGCCGCACATTGATATTGATGAACTAAAGCAGGGGCGAACAGCTTTTACGAAAAATGAATGGTTGGATATTCTTCTTCGTTCTATCGGCATGGAGCCAGATGAATTTACATACCGTGAGAAATGGTTGCTCTTGACCCGTATGATTCCATTAGTTGAGAATAACTTTAATCTTTGCGAGCTTGGACCGAGAAGTACCGGTAAATCTCATCTCTACAAAGAGATTTCTCCGAATAGTATCTTAATATCCGGTGGGCAGACGACAGTTGCAAATCTGTTTTACAATATGGGACGCAAAACGGTCGGACTGGTCGGTTTATGGGATTGTGTAGCCTTTGATGAAGTGGCAGGTATCAAGTTTAAAGATAAAGATGGCATTCAGATCATGAAGGATTATATGGCATCCGGATCTTTTGCCCGTGGCAAAGAAGAAAAAGCTGCTACTGCGTCCATGGTATTTGTGGGAAATATCAATCAGAGTGTGGATGTGCTGTTGAAAACCTCCAGTCTGTTTGCACCTTTCCCGCAGGAAATGGGAACAGATACAGCATTTCTTGATCGTATGCACTGTTATCTTCCTGGATGGGAGATACCGAAGTTCAGACCGGAGCATTTTACCGATGATTACGGTTTTATCAGTGACTATTTGGCAGAATTCATCCGAGAGCTTCGTAAGGAGCAGTATGGAGATGCACTTGACCACTACTTCCGCTTGGGGAGAAATCTGAATCAGCGTGATACAATTGCGGTTCGTCGTATGATAGACGGTTATCTGAAGTTGATGTACCCAAATGGTGAGTTTACTAAAGAAGAACTGGAAGAAATTATTCAGATTGCATTGGAAATGCGTCGCCGTGTCAAGGAGCAATTGAAGAAGCTGGGTGGTATGGAGTTTTATGATGTGAACTTCTCCTATATAGATTTAGAAGATATGTCAGAACATTATGTTTCTGTACCAGAACAGGGTGGCGGTAAGCTGATACCGGATGGAATGTGTAACCCGGGGCAGATTTATACCGTATCCAGAGGAAAAAGCGGCATGATTGGTGTATTCCGTTTGGAAAGTCAGATGCTTCCGGGCAATGGCAAAATTGAACGGACTGGCTTAGGCAGCGATTCTAAATGCAAGGAAGCGGTGAACACGGCATTTAATTATCTGAAAGCCAACGGCAATCGGATCAGTGGCGCTATCAGTACTTCAACCAAAGACTATATCATCAACTATCAGGATTTACAGGGAATTGGTATGACAGACAAATTGGCACTTCCAACATTAATTGCACTTTGTTCGATTGCCCTTGGAAAGCCTGTTGTCAGCAACTTGGCAGTGTTGGGAGATATAACAATTAGTGGTACAATGATAAAGGTGGATGAACTTGCCAATACACTTCAGGTGTGTCTGGATAGCGGCGCAAAGAAGGTGCTGATTCCGAGTACCTCGTTTGTTGATTTCGCAAGTGTTCCGGCTGATCTGATGAGTGCATTTCAGCTGATTCCGTACCAGAGTGCGGAAGATGCGGTGTTTAAGGCATTGGGGGTAGAATGATTGAAGAAAGACTTAATTAAACTTATAGATTCACGAAAAGAAATAGAAAAAATGTTTCATCCGTTTGGTGGCGGTATGGGAACATCCTTTGAACGGATCAGTGATGTGCCTGAATTCCAAAATTGGCTTCAAGAGATAAAATTGGAATTACAGGGAATTTATGATCGAACTCATGACACTTTTGTGTGGGAAACTATCAATTTCTGTGGCAAGCGTCTGGATGGTTTTACGGAGAAAAAGTATTTTATTGAGCTTGTCGGAAAACTTCAGGCTATTAGAAAAAATATTGATAAATATTATCCGGACGAGGAGAAAGAGTCAGGATTGTCACATTCACAAGGAGGTGCTTCTGGTATGAAAAAGAAACCGCTTATATTTATAAGTCATTCTTCTAAGAATAAGGATCAAGTTGCAAAAATTGCGGATTTACTTCGTTCAATCAATTTAAGTCCTCGCAGAGATATTTTTTGCAGCTCCCTACCAGGATATGGAATACCAAATGGAGCCAATATTTTTGACTTTTTAAGGGAACGGTTCCTTAATTATGACTTGCATATTATTTTCGTACATTCGCCAGAATATTACGAAAGCCCAGTCAGCTTAAATGAAATGGGCGCAGCATGGGTACTAAGAGCCAATGCAACTTCACTTCTTCTTCCTGGTTTTGATTTTTCTGGAATGAAAGGTGTAATTGGAAGTGACTGCATTGCTATTAAGTTAGATGGTGATCGTTCAGAAGTAAAAGATCGCCTAAATCAGTTGAGACGGGAATTAGAATCAGAATTTGATATTTCAGATAATGAAGATATTATTTGGGAAGAAGCAAGGGACAAGTTCATCAGTGAAATAAATGGCGATGTATCAACCAAAAATGAGAATATCAGTGCTACACCTGCCTTAATTACAGAGGAAATGAAGCAACTCCTTAAAAAAGTGGCAGATGCACCGGGAGGGCAGATTCTGATAACTTCAGATTTGGAATCAGGTACATATATTCAAATTGGCAGCGAAGTAGTTGCTAAGGAGTATCCAGATAGACGTGAATATGCTGTTTGGGAAGAGGCGCTTAATGCTTGTTTGAAAGAAAAATATATTGAAAGAAAAAGCGAAGAAATTTGTGTAATTACAAATGCGGGCTATAAAGTAGTTGAGTGATGAAAAATACATATAGTAGAAGAGCATTAGATTAAAAAAAGAATAGTAGCTCCCCATTATTGGAATATTGTCCAGTTTTGGGGAGCATTGTATTTGCTATATTCGCCATTTTTTCTTAGGTTCATATTTCCCACACCCATCACAGGTCTGTGGCCAGTTGATTTTCCATTCAAAATATTCATCTCTGGTAATCTCACCGGATTTCAGTTCATCCATCCGAACCACCCATTCTTTCAAAAAATCATTCAGAACTCCATAGTTAAACCACATACAGACAGGAGCATGGGCAGGCCAGCTATCATTGTCATGGTAGTAAACGGAAGTGTCAGCTACTTCATTGCATTTCTCACCAGGAAATTTCCGAGGGAGAAGCAGATGCAATGCTGATGGATTAAATTCATCCAGCCAGAAAAGCAGTTCCATCATTTCGGAAGCGTCACGTCCAGCGGTATCATAGAGGGTATAAGGATTGACATCAAGAGCCTGTGCCATTTTATCGACCAGATCTTTTTTGGGAACACGAACGCCTTTTTCATATTGTACAATTCTATGCTGATCGGTCAGTCCGATTTTCTCTGACAGTTCTTTTTGTGTCATTTTCCGGAATGTCCGGATTTTTTTTAGTTTCAGATTAAAATTCATAAAGTCTCCTCTGCATTAGTCCTGATAAACATCCATTGAAGATAGTAAAACCAAGAAACGAATAACTATTTGTCCATATTATAACACAAGCTGGCAGAAAAAAAGGGTGCACAAGGTTAACAAATTCTTCACAAAATAATTAGCACTCACCTCTTGATAATGGAAGTTGATTTTTGTCCTGTCTTGTGTACTCTGGAAGTGCCTGTTTTACAGGCTTTTCGGAGAATCAGTCATTTTGTCTGGTATTGTAAAGCAGTGTCAGATTTGTTGTAAATGTCGTAAATTTGTGGTCAAAAAATGATGAGAAATGGAGAGTGCTAATAAAATGAAATTAACGTATACGAATGTAAATGGATACCTGATTCCTAATCTCACCTATAAATCCGGTGAGCAGATGGAGCAACTTGGCAAGTATGGTTTTCTTCGCAGAGATTATCTGAAAAACTATCGAAATTCAACCTATCAGGTGATGCTTTTACAGGATACCATAGGAGAGCATCTTCTGGAAGTGGACAAGGCAGCCAGAGAACGGGAAGAGGTAATACTGAAACAGTTAGAAGAAAAAGAACCATTGCCGGATAAAGAGAAAGATCAGATTGCCTGGGTAAGAGCTGCTAATCAACACAAAGCAATTGCAGAAGAGATTATTCTCAAGGAATTGATTTATGTTTAAATGAAGGTGATGAGGTCGTGGATTGCGACCTCATTATTGTATGAAAAATAGCAGTAGGCAGAATGAGAAAAATAGGGTAAAATGGGAACATGGATTTTGGAAACTCATAAGAAATGATTGTGCGGTAAAGTAACTTGAAATGCCAGTTTGGCATTTCAAGTTATAGAGGAGATGGAATGGCGGATCAGAAAGTAAGAGAAATGGAACCAGTGGAAACACAAATAGTTGAAATCATGCCACCGGACGTTGAAAATCTGATTTATGTAGTAAGAAACAAACAAGTCATGGTGGATAGTGATCTGGCAATGCTTTATCAGGTAGAAACGGGAGCGTTAAACAGGGCTGTTAAAAGAAATATTGCCAGATTTCCAGAAGATTTTCGATTTCAGCTTACAAAAGATGAATATGAAAACTTGAAATGCCAATTTGGCACCTCAAATGGCAGTGGAACAGAAAATGGTTATGGTGGCAGACGTACATTACCGTATGTATTTACAGAGCAGGGAATATCCATGCTTGCAAGTGTATTGCATAGCGAGGTGGCAATTAATGTAAGTATAGGTATTATGCGTGCATTTGTAGAAATGCGACGGTTTATAGCCAACAATGCACTTTTGTTTGAAAGGATTAGTAACGTTGAGCTAAAACAACTGGAATATCAGAAAAAGACAGATGAAAAACTGGAGCAGATTTTTGAGTACATATCAGATCATGAGGAGTCTAATCAAAAGATATTTTTTGATGGTCAGATATATGATGCATTCAGCTTATTGATAGGACTGATTCAGAAGGCAGAAACGGAAATTGTTCTGGTAGATGGATATGTGGATGTAGGAACATTAAATATTTTGTCAAAGAAGAAAGAAAATGTGGCGGTGACAGTTTATACACTGCAACGGACAAAATTATCTCAAACAGATGTAGATAACTTTAATGCACAGTATCCTAAACTGGATGTGAAGTACACAAAAGTATTTCATGATCGTTTTTTAATTCTTGATAAAATGAAAGCATATCATGTGGGTGCGTCTTTGAAGGATGCAGGTAAAAAATGTTTTGGAATTAATCTGATTGAAGATGCAGGTATTGTAAGAGATATTTTACAGAGATTGGAATTGGAAACAGAAGAATAGAAAAGTAAGTTATGCAGAGAAAGGCGTGAGTCATAAGAATATGGCTTGCGTCTTTTTCTGTCTGGAAAGGAAGTGGGGCGTGCAGATTGCGGAAATGATTTTTCAGACACGCTCTAGAACACTACGGGTATGTGGAGCGAAATATAATCAGAAATGAATCCGGATACTGCACCAAGATATAAAAAGTATATTCCATATTGGGCATAATTTAAGTTTCGTTAAGTTTCACTCAGTTCTGTTTTTACAGAGCGCCATTTTTTCTTGGATTCATATTTCTCGCATCCGTCACAGGTCTGTGGCTGGGTGATTTTCCATTCAAAATATTCATCTTTGGTAATCACATCGGATTTCAGTTCATCCATCCGAACTACCCATTCTTTCAGAAAATCATTCAGAAATTTCCGAGGGGCACAAATTCTTCACAAAATAATTAGCACTCACCTCTTGACAGTGCTAACAACATGTGTTATATTACATGCAGAACAAAGAAAACAACATATTTCTCCTTCGGGAGAGATATTTCTCATATAAGAGGAGGGTTAGCCTATGAATATCAGTAAATTTACACAGAAATCCGTACAGGCTGTCCAGGATCTGGAGAAGGTTGCTTATCAGTTTGGCAACCAGGAGATTGAAGAGGAGCATCTTTTATATGCTCTGCTGGAACAGGAAGACAGCCTGATTCTTAAACTGATCGAGAAGATGGAGATAGATAAGGATTATTTCAGAAATTCTCTGAATCAGGCACTGGATGCTAAGGTTAAGGTATCCGGCGGTGAGCTCCGTTTCGGACAGTATCTGAACAAGGCTCTGGTCAGTGCAGAGGATGAAGCCAAGACAATGGGAGATGAATATGTCTCTGTAGAGCATTTATTCCTTGCCTTGTTGAGATATCCAAGTCCGAGCATGAAGAAGCTGTTTCAGGAATTTGGCATCACTAAGGAACGTTTCCTGCAGGCACTTTCTACAGTACGAGGCAATCAGCGAGTAGTCAGTGATAATCCGGAAGCTACTTATGATACGTTGAATAAATATGGTGAGGATTTAGTTGAAAAGGCACGTAACCAGAAGCTGGATCCTGTGATCGGACGTGATGAAGAAATCCGTAATATCATCAGAATCCTTTCACGTAAGACCAAGAACAATCCTGTGCTTATCGGTGAGCCTGGTGTAGGTAAAACAGCAGCAATCGAGGGTCTTGCACAGCGAATCGTGGCAGAGGATGTGCCGGAAGGTCTGAAGGATAAGAAGATTTTTGCCCTGGACATGGGTGCTCTGGTAGCAGGTGCCAAATACAGAGGTGAGTTTGAGGAACGTCTGAAAGCAGTCCTTGAAGAAGTAAAGAAGAGTGAAGGAAACATTATTCTTTTCATTGATGAGTTACATCTGATTGTTGGTGCAGGCAAGACAGACGGAGCTATGGATGCCAGCAATATGCTGAAACCTATGCTTGCCAGAGGTGAGCTTCACTGTATCGGTGCTACAACTCTGGATGAGTATCGTCAGTATATTGAGAAAGATGCCGCTCTGGAACGTCGTTTCCAGCCTGTTATGGTAGATGAACCTACATTGGAGGATACCATTTCCATCCTTCGTGGTCTGAAGGAGAGATATGAGGTCTTCCATGGTGTTAAGATCACAGACAGTGCACTGGTTGCAGCAGCTACACTTTCACATAGATATATCACAGACCGTTTTCTTCCTGATAAGGCTATTGACCTGGTGGATGAGGCCTGTGCCCTGATCAAGACAGAGCTGGACTCCATGCCTTCAGAGCTGGATGAACAGCGCCGTAAGATCATGCAGCTGGAGATCGAGGAATCTGCACTGAAGAAAGAGACAGATAACCTGAGTAAGGAACGTCTGGAAACACTTCAGAAGGAGCTGGCAGAGCTTCGTGATACCTTTAATACCCAGAAAGCACAGTGGGATAATGAGAAGCATTCTGTAGAGAAATTACAGAAGCTTCGTGAGCAGATCGAGGATGTAAATAAGCAGATTCAGAAAGCAAAACAGAATTATGATCTGGAGAAGGCTGCACAGTTACAGTACGGTGAACTTCCGAAATTACAGCAGCAGCTGGAAATCGAAGAGAAGAGTGTGAAAGAAAGTGATAGAAGTCTGGTTCATGAGGCAGTTACTGATGATGAGATCGCAAGGATTATTTCCAGATGGACCGGTATTCCTGTAACAAGACTGACAGAAGGCGAGAGAGCCAAACTCCTTACTCTGGAAGATCAGCTTCACAAGAGAGTTGTAGGCCAGGATGAAGGTGTGAAGAGGGTTACAGATGCAATCCTTCGTTCCAAAGCCGGCATCAAGGATCCAACCAAACCTATCGGTTCCTTCCTGTTCCTTGGTCCTACAGGTGTAGGTAAGACAGAGCTTGCCAAAACTCTGGCAGAGAATCTGTTTGATGATGAACAGAATATGGTCAGAATTGATATGAGTGAGTACATGGAGAAGTATTCTGTATCCAGACTGATCGGAGCGCCTCCGGGATATGTAGGATATGAGGAGGGTGGCCAGCTTACTGAGGCAGTCCGCCGTAAACCATATAGTGTTGTACTTTTCGATGAGATTGAGAAGGCACATCCGGATGTGTTTAACGTACTGCTGCAGGTACTGGATGATGGCCGTATCACAGATTCTCAGGGACGTACAGTTGACTTTAAGAATACAATTCTTATCATGACTTCCAACATCGGTTCTCCGTATCTGCTGGATGGTATTGATGAGAATGGTGAGATCAAACCTGAGGCTCAGAGTCAGGTTATGGATGACCTGAGAGGCCATTTCCGTCCGGAATTCCTGAACCGTCTGGATGAAATAATTATGTTCAAGCCCTTGACAAAATCCAATATTGGTAAGATAGTAGACTTGATGGTCGGCGAGCTTGACAAACGTCTTGCAGACCAGGAGCTTTCCCTGGAACTGACAGATGCAGCCAAGGATCAGGTTATCGAGAATGGCTATGACCCGGTATATGGTGCACGTCCGTTGAAGCGCTATCTGCAGAAATATGTAGAGACTCTTGCGGCGAGAAAGATTTTGTCCGGAGATGTTCACGCAGGTGATACTCTGGTGCTGGATGTTCAGAATGGGGAATTCATTGTTACGGTAAAGGACGGAAACTAAATGATACCCAAAGATCCAATGATTCTGCTGAGTTATGTGAATACTCAGCTCAGGGATTACTATGATTCCCTGGAAGCACTCTGCACATGCAGAGGATTGAAGAAAGACGAACTGGTGGCGAAGATGCATTCCATCGATTATGAGTATGATGAGGCAACCAATCAGTTCATATAAGAAATATGCGAAATGCTCTCTGACAGCGGGAATTGCTGTTGGGGAGCATTTTTCGTATTGCATATAAGAAAGATCCCTGCTTTAATTGCCCAAAAGTGATAAACTGCGGAGCAGTTATTGGGTCATGTGTTTCAAAATCAGTACAATTTTAAAAAATAGATAAGGCAGTACAAAAAAATGTCAGTAATAAAGATTAAATCGTTAAAATATAAACGAAAATAATCAGGGAATATGTAAAAAATGTATAAAAAAACAGGAAATAAAGTATAAATATTCACTATCCACACAATTGATTTTTGTATGCTGTATGATATAATTGCATCTGTAAAAAACAAGCGCATATTAAATAGGAAGAAACACGTATATGAAAAAAATCTCCTGAATGATAATCGCGCTGTACGAAAATACAATATGGAGGTGGCAGTTTTGAAAAAGTTGGTGACCGTACTGGGTGCTTTTTTTGCAGTTCTTCTGGCTTGTCCATTGAGTGTATTTGCGGCAGAAGGCAGTAAAGCACCATCTACAGTACCTGTATGGCTTTGCATTCCCTTTGCAGGGCTTTTGTTATGTATTGCAGTGATGCCTCTGGTGAAAGCGGAGTGGTGGGAGTCTCATCAGCCACTGGTTGTTGCCTTATGGATCATTCTGATGGTGGTTCCATTTGCTTTCGTTTATGGAGCCGGAAAGACTGCAGAGACAGTTCTGGACTGTATTGTGAATGATTATCTTACATTCATCATTCTGTTATTCGGCCTGTTCTGCGTATCAGGTAATATTACCATGGAGGGTGATTTCGCAGGTTCCCCCCGTGTTAATGTAGGTCTGCTTGCACTGGGAACTCTTCTGGCAAGCTGTATCGGTACCACCGGTGCCAGTATGCTGATGGTACGTCCGGTAATTAAAATGAATTCATGGAGAAAGAGAAAAGGACATATTATGATCTTCTTTATCTTCATGATTTCCAATATGGGTGGATGTCTTACCCCGATTGGAGATCCGCCGCTGTTAATGGGATTTATGCGAGGTGTTCCATTCTTCTGGAGCCTGCATCTGTTCCCTGTACTGATCTTTAATATGGTCATTCTGCTGTTTGTATTTTATCAGATTGATAAACGTTCCTACAGAAAAGATATTGCAAATGGCCGTAAACCGGATATCCGTAAACCGGGTACTCAGTTTCGTCTGGATGGACTGCACAATATCATTTTCCTTGTGATGATCGTTGGCGCGGTAATTTTAAGCGGTGTACTTCCGGGAATGTCCGCATTCCAGGATGCTGCAGGCAATGTAAGAGGCATTCATCTCTTTGGAGAAGTAACCCTGACATTCCCGGCTCTGATCGAAATCGTGATCATTCTGCTTGCTGCTTTTCTTTCCTTTAAGACAACAGATAAGCAGATCCGTATCAGGAACCATTTTACCTGGGGTGCGATCCAAGAGGTTGCGGTTTTATTCATCGGTATTTTTATCACCATGCAGCCTGCATTGATGCTTCTGAAAGCTGTAGGACCGAATCTGGGAGTTACTGAACCGGCAGAGATGTTCTGGGCAACAGGTGCACTTTCCAGTTTCCTGGATAACACACCTACTTATCTGGTATTCCTTACAACAGCCGGAACGCTGGCATTTACAAATGGAATCACAACCACACTGGGAACAGTACCTACCAAGATTCTGTCTGCCATTTCCTGTGGTGCGGTATTCATGGGTGCCAACACTTATATCGGAAATGCCCCGAACTTTATGGTAAAGGCAATCTCTGATGAGAACGGTGTGAAGATGCCGTCATTCTTCGGATATATGCTCTGGTCTGTGGCATTTCTGATTCCGGTGTTTGTTATTGATATGTTTGTATTCTTTTTATAAAGAGGGAGGATCATTATGCAGGATAATCAGGAAAAATGTAAAGAACTTGCAATACGCATTTATAACCTGGACGAAGAAGTTTATAAATGTGTGGGTTCCTCTCTGGGACGTACATTTACAGGACAAAAAGAAACAACTCTCCGTCATCTGGCAGCACTGATGTATACCAAGCCGGACGGACATCTGCTCAGAAGTGAACTGGCGCTGATCAGTAACATGGCCCGTACCATCAGGGATAAGAGCGAGAGAAGACGTCTTATGATAGAGTATGACAGTATTCTGAAAGAGATTGAAAGTCTTCCGGATACATTTGGACAGACAGATATTGTAGATAAAGAACGTATCAGTCTGAATAATCTGATCGCAAGACGCCAGAATGAGATTTCCGAAAATGATCATCTGATCATCTGTATCAGCCGTACACAGGGAAGTGGCGGTAATGATATCGGATTTGAACTGGCGGATCAGCTTCAGATCAACTATTATGATGCAGAAATTTTTGATCAGGTTATGAAGCGTCTGCAGGCAGACAAAAATGCAGTCAGTGATACTGGTAATTTTGAAGGGTTTGATAAATACAGAAAGAAAAAACACACAGATCTGAAAACCTGGTTCAGGGAATTCAATCGTTATCATGGACTTCCGAAGCAGGACGCAGTATTTTTCAATATGAGTGATCTGATCTGTGAACTGGCAAAGAGTGAAGACTGCGTGATCATGGGACGTTGCGCAGATGCGATTCTTAAGAATAATCATATTCCTCATATCAGTCTGTTTATCAGTGCTCCGTTCCAGGTTCGTGTGCAGCACGTTATGGATATCCGTAATATGAATCTGAAACAGGCAGTACGTTTTCTGAAGCAGATGGATAAGCAGCATAAGAAATATTATGAATTTTATACCGGTGAGAAATGGGGAAAACCGGAGAATTATGATTTGTGTATCAACAGTGCCAACTATGGACTGAAGGATACAATTGAGCTGATCCGGAGAATGCTGGATCAGAAGGTTCACTGATCAGAGGGAGATTTATCTGTCTGATTTAACCGAATCAAGTAAATAGCGGAGCGGATTGCGAATATCCGCCTGACAAAGAAAATAAGCTCTGTGGATAAAAGAAAAATCCACGGAGCTTATTTTTTGCCAAGCCAGGCAGATATTTGTAAGCAGCAAAGCAATCTGGGAATGCCCGGCGCTTGCTGTAAACGACTTTGATTTTAACGCCAGTTGAATGTACTCATACCATAAACATAGATAAAGGCAATTATAATCGGAAGTACAAACCGGAAGAGCGGTTTCATCCAGCTTTGTACCTTTAAGCCCTTACCGGTATTGCTCTCTTTGATAAAGTTATCCCATCCCCAGCCGAACTTATTACAGCAGAAGAGTGCAAGGATGAGAGAGCCAAGGGGTAAAATATTGTTGGAAACAATAAAATCCCAGAAATCAAGCCAGGTAGTTCCTTCGGCAAATGGCTGGAAGTGGAAAACGCTGAAACCAAGGGCTGTGGTAAGTGCCAGAAGAAAGACACCTGTGCCGCAGACCACGCTGCCTTTTGGACGAGACCAGCCGGTAAGCTCACGTATCATTGCCAGGATGTTTTCGCACACTCCCAGAACTGTTGACATGGCTGCAAATACCATGAACAGGAAGAATAAGGAACCCCAGATGCGACCTCCGGACATGTTGTTAAAAACTGCTGCCATTGTATCAAACAGAAGGCTCGGACCTGCATTTACTTCCAGATTAAAGGTAAAGCATGCAGGGAAAATAATAACTCCTGCCAGAAAAGCAACCAGTGTGTCCAGTGTGATCACATGAATAGCTTCCCCCATTAGAGAATGCTCTTTACCAATATAGCTGCCAAAGATAGCCATGCCACCCATACCTGTAGATAAAGTAAAGAATGCCTGGTTCATTGCCCCTACAATTACCGAACCATCGATCTTCGAGAAATCCGGTTTCAGATAAAAGGTCATTCCCTCACCAGAGCCTTTCAGAAAAAGACTGTGTACAGCGAGAGCAAGCATCAGTACCAGCAGTGCAGACATCATATATTTTGTCACACGCTCCAGTCCTCCCTGAAGATTGAAGGAAAGGATGAAAAATGCAATGACTACAGTGACCAGTAAGAAGAATACATTCACAGAGGGAGAGGAGATCATGGCTGAAAATCCCAGCGAACCATTTTTACCTCTGAGAAACTGTACAAAATAATAAATGATCCAGCCGCAGACAACAGTGTAAAATGCCATCAGGGCAATGTTGCCAAGCAGACAGAACCAGCCGAAAATCCCCCATTTCTGTCCTGGCTTTTCCAGCTTACGGTACATGAAAAGGGGACTTGTCTGAGCCGCTCTTCCGATGGAAAATTCCAACACAAGAGCCGGGATTCCCAGGATGACCAGACACAGAAGATAGATCAGCATAAAGCTGCCGCCGCCATTTTGCCCGCACATCCACGGGAATTTCCACACATTTCCGCAGCCAATGGCGCAGCCGGCGGAAAGCATAATGAAGCCAAGCCGGCTTCCAAGCTGTTCACGTTTCATAAGATAACGCTCCCTTCAGAAGTTCATATAAGGGATATTATAAGATAAAAAACAATATTTGTAAAATTGATTGTTTTGTTGTATATTATTGAAAATATCGTTTGTATAAGAAAAATAACGCTTCTGCGTTTTGATGGGAAAATATTGAAAAAAATATGGGAAAGGAACGAGAAATGGATACAAATGTGTTAAAAACTTTTATTGCAGTATGTGAATATTCCGGATTTTCGGCTGCTGCAAAGGAACTGGGATATACGCAGTCTACAGTTTCTTCACAGATTAAACAACTGGAAAAGGAGCTTGATGTCAGGCTGTTTGACCGTTATTATCATAAAATCAATCTTACGGAAAAGGGAGTTTTAGTTTTGCAGCAGGCTCGAAATATTCTGAAGGCACAGGCGAAAATGCTTGATTCGCTGAATTCGGCTGAAAGCATTGAAGGCGAGATCCGGTTGTCTATGTCCAGTTCTGTCTGCAGCAGATATTTTAAAAATGATTTTCTGCGTTTTCATCATCAGTATCCGGAAATAAAAGTGGAGATAACAGAAAACGGTACAGAGCAGATGTTTGATAAATTGCGGAAGAACGAAACAGATCTGGTTTTTACTCTGGACAGGCATATTTATGATTCGGATTTTATTATTTGTGCGGAACAGGAAGAACAGGTACATTTTATTGCAGCGGCTGATAATCCTGTTGCAGGCTGTTCATGGAAATTAAGTGAAATTTCTCAGAATGAGTTTGTGTTAACAGAACAAGCCATGAGCTACAGAAAAATACTGAATGAAACCCTTGCGTCCCAATCACTGGAAATCCGTCCGGTTCTTGAAATCGGAAATCCGCTCCAGATATGTGAACTGGTAAAAAACAGCAGCCTGCTTTCCTTTCTTCCGGATTTTATTTCGGAGAAATATGTGAAAGACGGACAGATTAAAAGACTGGATGTTGCCGGCTGCCCGGTAACTGTATGGACACAGTTGCTGCTCCACAAAAATAAATGGCGGTCTCCGGCAATTAATGTGTTTATAGAATTTTATAAAGAAGTCATGCAGAGATAGAGCTTGAAGAATATTGGAAATTTTATTCGACCTGAGATGAAAAATATTAGCCGGGCAAAATAAAATTGAATATTTACAAATTGGAAATATCAAAGCTAAATCTAAAATAATTATAAACTGCACAAAAAACACTTGCATTTTTTGTCTAAAAGTATATCATATATGATTAGTCAGGCTAATTAAAGAATAATATCAGACCTGAAAGAGGACAGAGGCCGGAAAGGAGTGAAGTTATGTGGTGCCCGGAAGAGGAGAAGAAAGAGAAACGAGAAGAGAAAAGCATGCCTGCGCTCTTTATGGAGATCAACCGCCAATATGGTATGAGATGTATGCAGCGTATACGGGAAATTGGTATCCAGCAGGGACAGATGCCGATCATTATGATCGTATACAGACATAACGGCTGCAGCCAGAAGGAGATCGCAGAGTGGATGGGTGTAACACCGCCCACTGTAAATGTAAGTATCCAGCGTCTTGAGAAAGCAGATATTGTCTGCAGGAGACGTGATGATAAAGATCAACGCATTATGCGTGTATATCTGACAGAAAACGGAAGAAAAATCGTGGAGGAGCTCCAGCAGGAAAGCAAAGCTGTGGAAAAAGTGATGTTCAGCAATTTCAGCGAAGCAGAGCTATGTCTTTTACGAAGGTTTTTTGGGCAGATTCTGGATAATATTTCGGAGATACCTGTCAACAGGTAGAAACTGAAAAATACATGATGGAGCAGATTGAGAAAACTGTATCAGCATGTTCAGATAAAAAATATTGTCTGTGAAAGAACTGACACGTGAGTTTAAACAGACATACATATTAAAAATAGGAAAAGAGGGAATCAAGCAATGATTAAACTGATGAAATATCTGAAGAAATCAGCGGGATACATTGTCCTGATCATAGCACTTCTGTTTCTGCAGGCGTACTGTGATCTTTCCCTGCCGGATTATACCTCCAAGATCATTAATGTAGGTATCCAGCAGAAAGGTATTGAAGACAGTGTGCCGGATAAGCTTCGGGATTCAACCCTGCAGAATCTTCAGATTTTTATGGATGAGGATCAGAAAAAGGAAGTTTCACAGAATTATACACAGGAAGGGGATACCTGGGTATTAAACGATGATATTTCCAAAGAAACCAGAGAGAATTTAAATGAGGATTTCTCCAAGGCAATGATGATGGTATCTGCCTTTTCCGAAGACAGTGAACAGGGGCAGGCAATGGTTGCACAGATGGGCCTTCCGGAGGGAACAGACCCACTGACAGCGCTGGCGCAGATGCCGGAAGAAGCAGTACAGCAGATTATGAGTCAGGTGAATGAGAAGCTGAAAGATATGCCGGAGTCTATTGTGACACAGGCTGGTGTTTCCTTTGTTGCTTCAGAATATGAAGCACTGGGGAAAGATGTGGATGCCATTCAGATGCATTACATCCTGATGTCAGGTATCAGAATGCTTGCTATGGCTCTGGTGATCATGCTGGCAGCGATCAGCGTCACATTTATTTCGGCCAGAGTGGCAGGCAGACTTGGTCATGACCTGAGAAACAGCATTTACCGTAAGGTTATGAGCTTCTCCAGCAGAGAATATCACAAATTCTCCACAGCATCCCTGATCACACGAAGCACCAATGATGTGCAGCAGGTACAGCAGGTTATGGCAATGATGTTCCGTATTGTTCTGTATGCGCCGATCCTTGGTATTGGTGGTGTGATCAAGGTATTGAACACAGATTCTTCCATGACATGGATCCTTGGTGTGGCAGTTGGCCTGATCCTGATTGTGATCTTTGTGCTGTTCCAGGTGGCAATGCCTAAATTCACTATCTTACAGACTCTGATCGACAGACTGAATCTGGTATCCCGTGAGATCCTGACAGGTATCCCTGTTATCCGTGCATTCAGCCGTGAGAAGCATGAGGAAGATCGCTTTGAGAAAGCAAACCTGGATCTGACAAAAACAAACCTGTTTGTCAACAGATGTATGACTTTTATGATGCCCATTATGATGTTGATCATGAACGGAGTATCTGTACTTATTATTTACAGTGGTGCCCATGCAGTAGACAACGGAACCATGCAGGTTGGTAATGTTATGGCATTTATCCAGTATGCAATGCAGATCATTATGTCCTTCCTGATGATCACTGCAATGTCCATTATGCTCCCGAGAGCAAATGTTGCAGCACTTCGTATTGATGAGGTTCTGAAAACAGAGGTTTCTATTCAGGATCCGGAAACTCCGGTACATCCGTCAGAAAATGTGAAAGGTGAGATTGAATTTGACCATGTATCCTTCGCTTACCCGGAAGCAGGTGAAAATGTACTGACAGACATTTCCTTTAAAGCAAAGAAAGGTCAGACAATCGCAGTGATCGGAAGTACTGGAAGTGGTAAGAGTACCCTGATCAATCTGATTCCCAGATACTATGATGTGACAAAGGGTTCTGTTAAAGTGGATGGTGTGGATGTCCGCGACATGACTCAGAAAGAGCTTCGTGATAAGCTGGGATATGTGCCGCAGAAGGGTGTACTTTTCTCAGGTACCATTGATTCAAACATCCGCTATGGTAAACCGGAGATCACTGATGCACAGGTAAAGGAAGCAGCAGAGGTTGCACAGGCTACAGAATTTATTGATACCAAACCGGAGAAATATGAATCTCCTGTATCACAGGGAGGTACCAATGTTTCGGGCGGACAGAAACAGCGTCTGTCCATTGCCAGAGCCATTGCAAAGGATCCGGAGATATTTATCTTTGATGACAGCTTCTCTGCTCTTGACTTTAAGACTGACAGTCAGTTAAGAAAGGCATTGAAGGAGTACACCAAGGATGCAACTACTGTGATCGTTGCCCAGAGAATCAGTACTATCCTTGGTGCAGACCAGATCATTGTACTGGACGACGGACATATGGCAGGTATTGGAACTCATAAGGAACTGATGGCAAATTGTGAGGTATATCAGCAGATTGCAAGATCTCAGTTATCAGAGGAGGAACTGGCATGAGCGAACAGAGAAGAAGAGGTCCTATGGGAGGACGTGGACGTATGATGTCCGGCGAAAAGGCGAAAGACTTCAAGGGCTCCATGGCTAAGCTTTTCCGTTATATGGGACGATATAAATTCCGCTTTATACTGATGTTTATCTTTGCAGTAGCGGGAACTGTGTTTAGTATTGTAGGGCCTAAGATTTTAGGTAAGGCGACCACAGAGCTGTTTAACGGCCTGGTTGCCAAGGTAAACGGAACCGGTGAAATTGACTTCGGAAAGATCGGGATGATCCTGTTATGGACACTTGGATTATATGTGTTAAGTGCATGCTTTTCCTTTGTACAGGGATTCGTAATGTCCGGGATCTCCAATGATGTTACCTATAATCTGAGAAAAGATATTTCAAAGAAAATCAACAGACTGCCTCTGAACTATTATGAGAGCAGAACAAACGGAGAGATCCTCTCCCGTATCACCAATGATGTGGACACTCTGCAGATGAGTCTGAACCAGAGTCTGACACAGCTGATCACATCAGTGACAACTCTGATCGGTGTATTTATTATGATGCTTTCCATTAACGTGTGGATGACTCTGGCAGCACTTCTGATCCTGCCGGTTTCCATGTTCATCATCCAGACTGTCATGAAGCATTCCCAGAAATACTTCCAGGATCAGCAGAGCTATCTGGGTAAAGTAAACGGTCAGATCGAAGAGAACTTCGGCGGTCATAATGTAGTCCGGGTTTTCAACAAAGAGAATGATGTAGTAGAAGAATTTGAAAAAGACAATCAGAAGCTTTATGAATCTGCATGGAAATCTCAGTTTTTCTCAGGAATGATGATGCCGATCATGCAGTTTGTAGGTAACCTTGGATATGTAATGGTAGCTCTCTTAGGCGGCGTGTTTGTAATCAAAAAAAGTATTGAAGTCGGTGATATCCAGTCCTTCTTCCAGTACATCCGTAACTTTACACAGCCAATCCAGCAGATCGCGCAGGTTACAAACCTGTTACAGTCCTCAGCAGCAGCTTCCGAACGAGTATTTGAATTCCTGGAGGAGCCGGAAGAGAGTCAGAATGAGAAGAACCCTGTAGATGTTAATACACTTACAGGAGATGTACAGTTTGAACATGTAAAATTCGGTTACAATCCGGATAAGATCATTATCAATGATTTCTCTGCAGATGTGAAGGATGGCCAGAAGATTGCCATTGTAGGTCCCACAGGTGCAGGAAAGACAACTATGGTGAAACTGCTTATGAGATTCTATGATCTCAATGGCGGAAGTATTAAGGTAGACGGTTATGACATCAAAGACTTTAACAGAAGCAGTCTGAGAGAGATGTTTGGTATGGTGCTTCAGGATACCTGGCTGTTCTCAGGAACCATTATGGAAAATATCCGTTACGGACGTCTGGATGCTACAGATGAAGAGGTGATCGCAGCAGCAAAGGCAGCCCATGTGCACAACTTTATCATGCAGCAGCCGGGCGGCTATGACATGGTTCTGGATGAAGAAACCAGTAATATTTCCCAGGGACAGAAACAGCTTCTCACTATTGCCAGGGCAATTCTTGCCAATAATAAGATCCTGATCCTGGATGAGGCAACCTCCTCTGTAGATACCAGAACCGAAGTGCGTATCCAGAAAGCCATGGACAATCTGATGAAGGGCAGAACCAGCTTTGTGATCGCACACAGACTTTCTACCATCAAGGATGCAGACCTGATCCTGGTTATGAAAGACGGTGACATTATCGAGCAGGGAAATCATGAAGAGCTTCTGTCTAAGAAAGGCTTCTATGCAGACCTGTATAACAGTCAGTTTGAGAATAAGGCAACTGCTTAAAATATAAAGTTACAATCCCTCAGGGGTATTTGTGAAAGAGAATATATCTGGCTTCAGGCTAATGCAGATATTTCCTTCGCCAGGAGGATATAGGATCACACAGATACCGGCTGAGGGATTTTTGCCGGATTTTGTCTTTTCTGTAAGAGGGGAATATGTTATAATTAAAAACCAATCTACGAAAATTGATATATTTTGTTACTGTTCACTGGTAATATCCCGCGAGGTGTTTTTGGTGAGCTAAGGTCACAGAAAACCCGAGACATACCGCGCGAATTTATGCGATTAGCATAAATTAAGTTTGCGAAGCAAACGATACTCCTTGGGCATTGCACAAGGAG
>SKEJ01000349.1_pt1 | contig 31291 bp, 27 predicted proteins | sample 4826721 | NCBI WGS metagenome assembly SKEJ01 (sample SAMN11008812, study PRJNA524170) | human gut metagenome | biome: Human fecal sample; material: Feces; isolation source: fecal sample from pouch patient p31 | host: Homo sapiens | place: Israel: Tel-Aviv | collected 2015-06-02 | reverse complement strand
ATCTTAAGCATTCTGATAAAAAAGCTTTATAAGTGCCCTATTTCCTGCTATACTGAGGCTGTACGGATGTCCCGCCGCCGGAAAGGAGTTTTTTTGTCATGAACGAGCACCAGCTTCTCTGCTTTCTCACCGTGAGCCGGACGCTGAATTTCTCCGCCGCCGCGCGGGAACTCTACTGCACCCAGCCCGCCCTGAGCTACCAGATACGCAGCCTCGAAAAGGAGCTGGACGCCGCACTGTTCCGCCGCACGACGACGCAGGTGGCCCTCACCGAGGCAGGCCGCGCCCTGCTGCCCCATACGGAAGACATCTACCGCGGCATCCTCAACGCCCGCACGGCGCTGAAAGGCTTCGGCACCCACCACACCCTGACTCTCCGCCTGCCGCCGGTGCTTTTGCAGCGGGACCCCATCTACCCCATCCTGATGGCGAGGCTCCACGCCGCGCTGCCGGGCTATGAGTTCAAAGTGGACACCACGCCTGTCCCCTCCAGCTACCACCAGATGCTCTGCACCGAGGCAGACGCGGCGCTCTACCTGCCCTTCGGCCCGCTGCCGCCAGAGATCCGCTGTGAGACCATCATCGGCAACCGGTTTTACCTCATCACCGCGCCGGAGCACCCATTCTCCGGCCAAAGCAGCGTCGAGCTTTCTGCCCTTGCCGGGCAGCAGATATTTTACGAGCCCCTCTATCAGGACATGGTGGATTTCGCCCGGAAGCAGCCGGGGATGCCCTATTCCACACCGGTCTGGCGGATGGTGGAAAACTACGAGTCGGTCTACGCCGAGCTGCTGGCCGGGCGGGGGATGTTCCTCTGCCCGATGATCTACCCGGCTTTCCCCGCCGGGTGGCACATCCCGCTGCATCTGTCCATCCCGGACACCCGCCTGCTGACCCTGCGGGATGACCCCCGCCCCGAGATATGCACCCTGCGCAGGGTCTTCGCCGAGGTGTACGCCGAGAGGGAAAAGCTGATAAAAGCTCTGTGAGATGCAAAAACGCCGCCGTGCAATGCACAGCGGCGTTCGTTATTTCAGAGAAAGAGCTTACTTGCCCAGCATTTCCTTTGCGGTCTTGCAGATGGTGGCAGCGTCCAGACCGTACTCCTTCAGCAGGTCCCAGGCAGGGCCGGAGCAGCCGAACTTGTCCTGCACGCCGACGCGGCGGACAGGGGTGGGCAGCTTCTCGCTGAGCAGGGAGCAGACAGCCTCGCCCAGACCGCCGATGACGTTGTGCTCCTCGGCGGTGACGATCTTGCCGCACTCCCGGGCAGCCTTAAGGACGATGTCCTCATCCAGAGGCTTGATGGTGTGGATGTTGATGACGCGGGCGTGGATGCCCTCGGCGGCCAGAGTCTCAGCGGCCTTGCGGGCCTCGTTGACCATCAGGCCGGTGGCCACGATGGCAATATCACTGCCCTCGGTGAGCTGCTCGCCCTTGCCGATCTCGAAGTGATAGTTGGCCTCGTCGTGGAACACAGGAACCGCCAGACGGCCAAAGCGGAGGTAGACAGGACCCTGCATCTCGTAGGCGGCGCGGACAGCAGCGCGTGCTTCCACGTCGTCGGCGGGGCAGATGATGGTCATGCCGGGCAGGCTGCGCATGAGGGCGAAGTCCTCGCAGCACTGGTGGGAAGCGCCGTCCTCACCGACGGAGATGCCGCCGTGGGTAGCGCCGATCTTCACGTTCAGGTGGGGGTAGGCCACGGAGTTGCGGATCTGCTCAAAGGCACGGCCCGCAGCGAACATCGCAAAGCTGGACACGAAGGGAACATAGCCCATGGTGGACAGGCCGGCGGCGACGCCCATCATGTTGGCCTCGGCGATGCCGCAGTCAAAGTGGCGGTCCGGGTAAGCCTTGCGGAACACACCGGTCTTGGTAGCGGCAGCGAGGTCGGCGTCCAGGACCACCAGGTCGTCGTGGCCCTCAGCGGCCAGTGCTTTCAGAGTATTGCCATAGCTCTCGCGGGTAGCGATCATTTTCACATCTGCCATCTTACTTGTCCTCCTGTTCCAGCGCGGCGTAGGCTGCGTTCAGCTCCTGCATGGCCGCAGCGTACTCCTCGTCGTTGGGGCCTTTGCCGTGCCAATCCACAGAGTTGGTCATAAAGGAGACGCCGGTACCCTTGACGGTGTCCAGAATGATGCAGGTGGGCTTGTCGTTCTCGGCGTGGAACGCCTTGATGGCGGACTCGATCTGGTCGTAGTCGTGGCCGTTGATGGTCAGGACGTTGAAGTTGAACGCCTTGAGCTTTTCTTCCAGCGGGGCGCTGTTCATGACCGTCTCGGTGGTGCCGTCGATCTGGAGGTGGTTGCGGTCCAGCATGACGCAGAGGTTGGAGAGCTTATAGTGGGCGGCAAACATGAAAGCCTCCCAGCACTCGCCCTCTTCCACCTCACCGTCACCGAGGATGGTGTAGACATTGATGGGCTTGCCGCTGTGCTTTGCGCCCAGAGCCATGCCGCAGGCGGCAGACACGCCCTGACCCAGACTGCCGGTGGACATATCCACGCCCGGAGTCTCATTCATGTTGGGGTGGCCCTGCAGGTAGCTGCCGATCTTGCGCAGGGTCTTGAGGTCTTCCACCGGGAAGAACCCGCGCTCGGCCAGCGTGGCGTAAAGTGCCGGAGCTGCATGGCCCTTGGACAGCACGAAGCGGTCGCGGTCCGGTTTTTTCGGCTCCTTGGGGTCGATGTTCATATCCACGAAGTAGAGATAAGACAGCACCTCGGCGATGTCCAGACTGCCGCCCGGATGGCCGCACTTGGCGCTGTGAGTTCCCTCGATCACGCCCATGCGGATGTGACAGGCGTGCTTGGCAAGGGTAAGCTTTTCTGCATTTGTCATGATGGTCCTCCCGTATGAACCTCAGAAGTTGCAAGTATACAGCCGCGCAAGGCACAGCTCCCGCCGCCCCATTGCGCTATAATTCAAGTTTATATTATCTATTCTGTGCAAAAAGGTCAAGCTTCTTTCAGCAAAATGTACACAGGCGGTCAAAAACTGCTCTAAACGCTTTCTTTTTTGGTCAATTTGCAGCCTGTCCGGGGACGGTCTTGACAAATCCTGCGGCACTCTGCTATAATTTTCACGATTTCCGGCAGGAAGCCGGGCCTGCGGGCCGAAGCCCGCCTTACACTATTTTCAGCCGCCGCATTTTTGAAACAGACGCCATGAAGGGGTCTGCCGTTGGCTTGCAAGCCGACTGGCAGGCCCCTTTTTTCTGCGGCGCAGTCACAGGAGGAAACAGATGAAAACCAAAAACGCTTCTCCGGCCCGCAATGTCGTGCTGGCCGCACTCTTTCTGGCGCTGGCCTTCGTGCTGCCCATGGTGACGGGCCATCTGCCGCAGGTAGGCAATATGCTCTGCCCGATGCATTTCCCCATCCTGCTCTGCGGCTTCGTGCTGGGCGGGCCGTGGGGTCTGGCTGTGGGCTTTGCGGCCCCGCTGCTCCGCTCGGTGCTCTTCGGGATGCCCCCGATGTTCCCCATCGCCATTTCGATGGCTTTTGAGCTGGCAGCTTACGGCGCCGTGTCCGGCTGGCTCTACCGCCGGGTGAAGCACACCCTGCCCATGACCTACGCCACCCTCGCGGTGGCTATGGTGGCTGGCCGCCTCGTCTGGGGCGCGGTCCGCTTCGTGCTGGCGGGCCTGTCCGGCTCGAGCTTCCCGTTCTCGGCCTTCCTGTCCGGCGCGCTCTTCACCGCTGTGCCGGGCATCATCGCACAGCTGGTGCTCATCCCCCTCATCATCACCGCTCTGCAGAAAGCAAAGCTCATGGACTAAATCCTTATAAAACAGCCAGACCGTGCCGCCGGGAGCTTAGCTCTCGGCGGCACGGTCTGTTTTTGGCTGAGCTGCTTTTGGTTGGAGAAAATGAGCGTGGAAAAAGGCTTAGGAGAATGTTGTTTTTATCACAGCCACAGGCTGCAGATAAAGGTGGCAAGCAAGCCGCCCAGCGACATAGACAGATTGCTGATGGACAGGGTCTTGAGGCCCGTCTTCATATCAAAGCCCATGCAGTTGGTGTAGACCCAGAAATAGCTGTCGTTGACGTGGCAGCACAGACGGGCACCCGCACCGGAAGCCAGGAAGATCAGGATGGGGTCGAGGCCGAGGCTGGCTGCAATGGGAGCGCAGAGCGTTGCCGCCGTCGTCACTGCGACCGTGCCGGAGCCCTGCACGACTTTCAGCAGGCCGGAGATGACAAAGGGAATGAGGATGAAGGGCAGACCGGTGTTCAGCACCATCTGTGCCAGACTGTCGCCTGCGCCGGAAACTTTAAGTACCTGGCCCAGTGCGCCGCCCGCTGCGGTGATGAACACGATGGGGCCGGCGTCCTTCAGAGTCTTATCCATGATGTCGATGATGGCTTTGCCACCCAGACGCTTGCCCAGGGTGATGATGGACAGGACTGCGCCGATGGCCAGAGCGATGTTGGAATCACCAACGAAGGAGACGATGGACAGGATGGGGGAATCCTCAGGCAGGATCATGCCGCAGGTGGTGTTGAGCAGGATGAGCACGATAGGCACGACAAGGGGCATCAGGCTGGCAAAGGTGCCGGGCAGGTCCTTGTCGTCGTCGATGGACGGGGCAGCCTCGTCCTCTTTCTGCGCTTCTTCGTCCCGGAAGGTGTAGAAGCTCTCAGGCTTGTTGCGGAAGTAGAGCTCCGCGAAGATCCAGCCTGCGGCCGTCATGAACACTGCGCCGAATGCGCCGTAGAGGATGGCACGGCCAATGTCGATGCCCAGAAGGCCCGCTGCGGCCAGAGGGCCGGGCGTGGGAGGCACGAAGACGTGGGTGGACAGCAGACCGGCAGAGAGGCTGACGGCCAGAATGGCAAGGGGGATCTTCGTTTTCTTGTGGATAGCCTTGACCAGCGGGGTCAGGATGACGAACGCCGCGTCCGAAAAGACGGGGATGGAAACGATATAGCCGGTGATGGCCATTGCCAGGCCTGCACGCTTCTGGCCGACCAGTTTCACCGCATCATAGGCCATCCGGTTCGTGCCTTTGGCCGCGTCCAGATAGTTGCCCAGCATGATGCCAAAAATAATGACGATGCCGATGCTTTTGACCGTGCCGGAAAAGCCACTGGTGATGGCGCTGACGGTGTCCGCGCCGCTCATGCCGCTGAGCATACCCATGACCAGCGCCGTCGCCAGCAGAGAGATGAATGCATTTGCCTTGACTTTGATACACAGGATCAGAAGGACCGCCATTCCGATCACAAAAACAAGTTCCATTGGCATAATTTTTCCTCCCGGTAGCCGTTCCTCACGAACTGCCCCCGTATCTTTCTCTTCAATTTACACTTCTTATAACTCTTCTAACTCTTTTCTCCAGATTTTTCCACGCGTCACATTACTCTACTTTTTGTTCCGCTTTTTCTTTTGCGAAGCGGGCGCGCATCAGAGGCTTGATGCCGCCTGCGGCAAGGATCTTCATAGCCTGTTCGCCCAGTGCCTCGCAAGGGTAGCTCTCGCCGGTCTCCTGCACGGTGACGACGCCCTTGACAAAGTCGAGGGTCAGGGTCTGACCTTCTTTTACCTTTTTGCTGATGCCCTTGCAGATGACCGGAACAAGGCCCAGATTGACCGCATTGCGGAAGAAGATGCGGGCGAAGGAATCTGCAATGACCGCCTTTGCGCCCATGTTCAGCAGGGCGATGGGGGCGTGCTCACGGGACGAGCCGCAGCCGAAGTTGCGGCCTGCCACCACAATGCCGCCCTGCGGGAAGTTGGCGGCGATGTTCTCGTCCACGCCGCTCAGGCAGTGGCTGCCGATCTCCTTCGGGTCGGTCAGGGCCAGATAGCAGCCGGGGTAGATCTGGTCGGTGTCGATGTTGTCGCCCACGACGATGATCTTTCCAGTGATCTCACTGTTCATAAGAATGTTCCTCCTTTTTCAAATCTCACAGAAAATCTCTGGGGTCGGTGATGCAGCCGTTCACCATGCTGGCGGCAACGGTGGCCGGGCTGGCAAGGTACATCAGAGCCTCGGTGGAGCCCATGCGGCCCGGGAAGTTGCGGTTGGTGCTGGTGATGCAGACCTCACCCGGAGCAAGGATGCCCTCATGTGCGCCGAGGCAGGCACCGCAGCCGGGGGTGGTGATGGTAGCACCGGCATTCATCAGATCCTGAATGTAGCCGGCCTTCATGCACTCCTGCATGACCTCGTTGGAAGCGGGAACGACGATCAGACGGGTATACTCGGGGATGTGTCTGCCCTTCAGGATCTTGGCAGCGATGGCGATGTCTTCCACGCGGCCGCCGGTGCAGCTGCCGATGTAGCCCTGATTCAGCTTGATGGGGCCGTTTGCCACCACCTCAGACAGGGGATGGACATTCTCGACGCTGCTGGGGCAGGCAAGGTTCGGCTCGATCTTGGAGACATCGAACACATAGCTCTCTTCGTACTGGAAATCGGGGTCGGTGAACTGCACCTCGTAGGGGCGGACAGCACGCTTATCCACGTAGTTCAGCACGTCGGCGTTGGGCTGCATATAGGCGGTCTTGGCGCCCATCTCGACCGCCATATTGCAGATGGTCATGCGGCCTGCGACGTTCAGCTTCTCGACGTAACTTCCGGTGAAGTCGATGGCCTTATACACAGCACCGTCAGCACGGATGCGGCCCAGAACTTCGAGGATGACGTCCTTGGGGTAGACGCCCTTCTGCGCCTCGCCGTCCAGACGGACTTCGATGATCTCCGGCACACGGAACCACAGCTCGCCGGTCATCAGGATGGTGGCCATATCGGTGGCGCCGCAGCCGGTACCCATCGCGCCGAAAGCACCATGGGTGGTGGTGTGGCTGTCGGTGGCGACCACGATCATGCCCGGGTAGATGACGCCGGCTTCCGGCATGACCTGATGGCAGACGCCGCAGTTGGTGTCAAAGTGGAAGCGCAGGTCGTTCTTCTTGGCGAACTCGCGCATCTCCTTGTGGTTTGCTGCGCTCTTGATGTCAGGGCAGGGGGCGTAGTGGTCAAAGACGAAAGCCGCCCGCTCCCGGTTCCAGACCTTCTCGCCGCCCATCTCGTAGAAGGAATAGACCGTCTGGAGATAGAGGTCGTTGATCTCGGCAAAATCGACCTTGGCGGTCACGATCTCGCCGGTGTGGACCTCGGCTCTGCCGCTGTTCTTGGCCAAGATTTTTTCGATGGCATGCATGGTGGAATCCTCCCGTTCTCTTTTTTGAATTTTGAATATCGTATACAATTTCTTTTCGGTGGCTCTACAGTACCACGTTTCAACGCTGTTTTCAAGAGGGCTGGGCCGCTTTCTCCGCTATCTCTAAATTTCAGACATCTTTTTTGTGGAGAACGACGAATATCGTATACGATATTTCATTTCTAAAATGTTTGACACGATATTTCGGAAATGATATTCTTAAATAGAAAAATAATAATATCCCGGTCTTTCCGTCCGGAAAAGCCGGGATTTCAGATCCTATGGAGGCACACCACACTATGGACAGCTTAAAAAAAGCCATGCCCGTTCGGGTACAGATCACCGCCATCCTGCGAAAAGCGCTCTTTTCCGGCGAGTACAAGAGCGGCGATGAACTGAGCCTGACCGAGACTGCCGAGCGGCTGGGCGTCAGCCGCACGCCGGTGCGGGAAGCATTCCAGACTCTGGAGGCCGAGGGCCTCATCGAGCTGCGGATGAACCGGGGCGCCATCGTCAAGACCATCGACGAAAAATACATCACCGACCATTACGAAATGCGCATCCTGCTGGAATCGGAGGCCGCAAAGCGCGCCGCCCAGCGGGGGATGCCGGACGCCGCCGACTACATCAAAAAGCTGGAAGCTCTGCAAAGCCACATGGACAGCGTTTCAACGGAGGAATACGAAGAGCTGAACCTTGCCGTCCACTCCGCCATCTGGACAGCGGCAGACAACGAGCGGCTCTACAAATTCCTGTCCAGTCTCTGGAACGGCCCCAGCGTGGGCATTGCCTCCCCGAAGCTGGACCATTATATCAAATCCACTCAGGAGCATATTGACATCCTCAAGGCCATCCAGAAGCAGGATGCCAAGGCCGCCCAGAAGGAAATGGCAAAGCACATCGAGCGCAGCCTGAACAATATCCTCAAGAACTTCAAATTCCGCACATGAAAAATGGCTGGGACCTCGCGGCCCCAGCCATTTTGTTTTTCATATTACTTGCGGAGGAAAGCCGGCAGGAGCTTGCCCTGCTTGAGCCACTGATGATACTCAGCGGTCGCGGCGAACTCCACATCGCCGGCGGAGTTCAGCGCAGTCTCCACAGAGTCCTGGATCACGCCGATGATGAAGCCGACACCGACCATCTGCATGGCCACATCGTTGGAGATGCCAAACAGGGAGCAGGCCATGGGGATGAGCAGCAGAGAGCCGCCGGCCACGCCGGAAGCGCCGCAGGCACCCAGAGCGGACATGGCGCTCAGGACGATGGCGGCAGGCAGGGTCACGGGGATGCCCAGCGTGTTGGCCGCAGCCAGCGTCATGATGGTGATGGTGATAGCCGCGCCATCCATATTGATGGTAGCGCCCAGAGGGATGGAGACGGAATACATATCCTTATCGAGGCCCAGCTTCTCGCACAGGGCCATGTTGACGGGGATGTTGGCCGCAGAGCTGCGGGTGAAGAAAGCGGTCAGGCCGGACTCCTTCAGGCAGCGGAACACCAGCGGATACGGGTTGCAGCGCAGATAGAGGAACATGATAAAGGGCGAAACGATGAACGCCATGAAGAGCATGGTACCCACCAGCAGGGCCAGCAGCTTGCCGTACTGGGTAAAGATGGCCAGACCGTTACCGGCCACATTGGTGTACACCAGACCCATAATGCCGAAGGGAGCCAGATTGATGATCCAGCGCACCACCTGCGACACAGCGTCGGCGGTATCGGCAAGGAACTTCTTGGTGGTGTCAGAGCCGATGTTCTTCATGGCCAGGCCGAACATGCAGGCCCAGAACAGGATGCCGATGTAGTTGCCGCTCATCAGAGAGCTGACAGGGTTGGCGACGAAGTTGGTGAGCAGGGTGCTCAGCACCTCGCCCAGACCCTGCGGCACCACGTCCGACTGAGCAGCGTCTGCCAGAACGACCGACACAGGGAACATGAAGCTGGTGATCGAAGCGATCGCAGCCGCAAGGAAGGTGGTGAGCATGTACAGCCAGATGACCGTACCGAAGCGGCGGTCCAGCTTGGAGCTGCCCTGTGCCAGTGCGCTCGCCACGATGACGAACACCAGCACCGGAGCGATGCCCTTCAGTGCGCCGACGAACAGGCTGCCCAGCTCGCCGACCCAGCCTGCACCCGGCACCGCAAGCGCCAGCACCGCGCCGATGACAAGACCGACGACGATGCGAAGGATGAGGCTGACCTCATTGTACTTCTTCGCAATGGCTTTTGCACCATTCATCATATAGAACACTCCTCTGTATTTGTGCGCCCTCGGCGCACACTTTTCCTGTCTCTTACTCAAAGACAGTTGTTATTATAGCACACACGGAAGAAAAGTCAAAGGTTTTCAGTGATTTTTTCGGGCTGCTTCGGCAGATTTTTTCGTTTTCGGCCTTCCTCCGCGCCGCCTTATGTGTGCGCCGTAGAAATACACAATTAAAATATTTCACCGCTTAGGGCAGAAAAATCCCCCGGCAGAGTTTGTCTGCCGGGGGATAGTCATTCTTATTTATTTTTTCTGATTTTTCAGTCGTCCAGATAGGTCACTTTGCCGGGGACGAAACCCTGGATGCCCATGCCGGGTGCATCCGAGGCTGTGATATTCTTCTCGTCGAAGACCGCGCCGCCGAGGATGTGGTCCTCGCTGCAGAGCACCGGGCCGTCCAGGTCCACTTTGGTGATGATCTTCTTGGCGCAGGCCAGCTCCACGGCTGCGTTGACCGAGATCTTGGCTTCCAGCATACAGCCGATCATGCACTCCACGCCGTAGACCTCCGCCGCCGAGGCGATGCGGAGGGCGTTGGTGATGCCGCCGCACTTCATCAGCTTGATGTTCACAAAGTCGGCTGCGCCGGTCTGCATGATGCGCAGGGCATCCGCCGGGCTGAACACGCTCTCATCGGCCAGCACCGGCACACTGGCGTGGCGGGTGACGTACTGCATCCCCTCGAGGTCAGCCGCAGGCACAGGCTGCTCGACGAACTCGATGTCCAGGCCCTTCTCCTGCATCTGGTCGAGGATGCGGACAGCCTGCTTTGCATTCCACGCCTGATTGGCGTCGATGCGGAGCTTGACGTCCCTGCCCACGGCCTCGCGGACGGCGGCCAGACGGGCCACGTCCAACTCCGGGTCGATGCCCACCTTGACCTTCAGGCAGTCATAACCGCGCTGGATGGCGGTGCGGGCGTCCCGGGCCATCTCCTCGGGCGGGTTGACGCTGATGGTGATGTCCGTCACGATATTGCTGCGCGCGCCGCCCAGCATCCGGTAGACCGGGGCGCTGTACTTCTGGCCCAGCAGGTCCCACAGGGCCATATCCACAGCAGCCTTGGCGCTGGTGTTGTGGACGAGGGCCTTCTGCACGGCGGAGGTCAGATCCTCGAACTCGTCGAGGCCGCGGCCCAGGATGGCCGGGGCGATGTGGTCGCGGATGGCGCCGATGATGGCACCGGTGGTGTCGCCGGTGATGACGCCGGTGGGAGGTGCCTCACCGTAGCCCACCGCGCCGGTGTCGGTGTGCAGCTCAACGATGACGTCCTCCACGCTGCTCACGGTGCGCAGCGCTGTCTTGAAGGGGACGCGGAGCGGGGTCGAGATACGGCCCAGCTTTACCTGTGTGATCTTCATGCCAGTCCCTCCTTATTCTTCCTGCATGTGTACGGTGGCCGACAGCTTCTGATAGGCGACGCGGGGCGTGCCGTCTTCCACATGGATGATGCCGCAGCGGGCAAAACCGTTCTTCTCGAGAAGATGCTGCATGATCTTGTTGTCGGCGTGGGTGTCGGCCCGCAGGCTCTCGCAGTGCTCGAGGCACCATGCGATGACCTCAGACGCCACGCCTCTGCGGTCACCTGCCGAGGCCAGCCGGTGGATGGTGCCGTAAGGCACCTCATCATTGAGCCACTGGCCGTCTTCGATCTTCGCGTAGGTGGGGTCCGGCCCGAGGATGAAGGCAAACACCGCCTCGAGACGGCCGTTCACCATATAGACGAACAGCCGGTTGGAGTCGATGTCTTCTTCCAGCATCTCCTGCGGCGGATAGCTGTCGCCCCACTGGGTCGGGTTGCCCGAATCCGCCATTGCTTTCCGGGCATGGGCATAGATCTCTAAAATTTGCTCCAGATCAGAGCGCCGTGCTCCACGAAACATTCCGTTTCCACCTTCTCTTTCCGTGCGCCGCAGCGCACTCCCGCATTTTTTCAGGTCTGGCTTTTATTGTAACACACTCTGCATCGTTTTTCCATCTTAAGACATCAAAAGACGTCCCGCAGACACGGGACGTCTTTTTTCGCAGTGTGCTCAAAGGTCAGGCCGGTGTGCGGGTGCGGGCCGCGCGGCTCTGGCGGTACTCACGGGGGCTCTGGCCGTACCGCTCGTGGAACAGGCGGTAGAAATAGCTGGTGTTCTCGTAGCCGACGTAGGTGATGATCTGCTGGATGTTCCAGTCGCTGCGGCGCAGCAGGCGGGCGGCAGTCTCCATCCGGTGCTTCTGGAGCAATTCCTTATAAGTACGGCCTGTCTGCGCCCGGACGCACTCGCTGACATAGGCCAGAGAGACGCCGTAGCTGCGGGCCACATTGGAGAGGCTGGCCTCGCGGTAATTCTTGGTGATCTCATCCAAAGCCGCCTGCACCAGCTCTTCGCGGCTGACGGCCGCGCCGTAGGCTTCCAGCGGGAATTTCTTGATGCTCATAGGTATCCTCCGTTGCGGCGCAGCCGGGGACATGGGGGATGTCGGAGCCGGGCCGCGCTCAGGTCTCATAAGCGTCCCTCTGTTGGGAGGCTTCTGCCTATAATACGGCGCGGCCGGGCCGGAAATTGCATAAGACAAGAAAAAACTCCAAAATTTTTCAGACGGGGTTTCGACAAAGCAAAAGCTGCCACCCACGTGGGGCAGCAGCTTTTCAGGAAAAGAAAAAGAGGAAAACAGAACTCAGAACATCTTCTCGTGGTGATACCGGCCCGTGCGCAGGAACTCCACCCACTCGGCGATGTTCACGGCGTGGTCGCCGATGCGCTCGAGGTACTTGATGACCATCAGCACATCCAGCGCGGCGTCCACTTTGCCGGGGTCGGCGGCGATCTCCGCCGCCAGCATCTGCTTGATGGTGTTGAAGTCGTAGTCCACGGCGTCGTCGGCGTCGATGACGGCTTTTGCCGCCGCCTCATCTTCTGCCGCAAAGGCGCTCATGGCGTCCTGCAGCATCTTGTGGGCTTTGCGGCCCATCTCAATGCTCTTGCTCACGGCGGGGTCGCCCGCCTTGCGGACGCCGGCCAGATGGGGGACGATCTCCGCGATGTCGGCGGCATGGTCACCGATGCGCTCCACGTCTGTCACCACCTTCATGGCAGCAGAGATAAAGCGCAGATCACTTGCCACCGGCTGCTGACGCAGCAGCAGGGTCATGCAGCGGTGCTCGATGTCCCGCTCCATCCGGTTGACCTCGGTGTCGCCCTTGATGATGCCCTTTGCTTCCTCGGCGTCCGCCGTGCAGAGGGCTTCCAGCGCATCTTCCACCGCGTCGGCAGAGAACTGGCCCATCTTGGCCAGCGATCCCTTCAGGGCCGCGAGGTCGGCCTCGTACTGTGTGCGTGTGCTCATATCGCAAACCCTCCTTTTTAACCGAAGCGGCCCGAGATATAGTCCTCGGTGCGCTTATCCTTCGGGGTGCTGAAAATCTCGCCCGTGGGGCCGCACTCCACCAGCTCACCCAGCAGGAAGAAGGCCGTGCGGTCGCTGATACGGGCCGCCTGCTGCATGTTGTGGGTGACGATGACCACGGTGTAGTTCTTTTTCAGCTCGCTCATCAGCTCTTCCACCTTCATGGTGGAGCCGGGGTCGAGGGCGCTGGTGGGCTCGTCCATCAGCAGGACTTCGGGCTTGACAGCCAGAGCCCGGGCGATGCACAGGCGCTGCTGCTGGCCGCCGGAGAGGCCCAGCGCGCTCTTTTTCAGGCGGTCTTTCACCTCGTCCCAGAGGGCAGCGCCCCGCAGGGAGCTTTCCACCAGCTCATCCAGATCCGCCTTATTGCGGACGCCGTGGAGCCTGGGGCCGTAAGTAATATTGTCGTAGATGCTCATGGGGAAGGGGTTCGCCTTCTGGAAGACCATGCCCACGCGGCGGCGCAGGTCGGTCAGCTGCATCTCCTTTGAGAAAATATCCTCACCCCGGAGCCGGACGTCGCCCTCGATGCGGACGTTCGGCACAAGGTCGTTCATCCGGTTCAGGGTCTTGAGGAAGGTGGATTTGCCGCAGCCCGAGGGGCCGATGAGGGCAGTGATCTCCTGTTCGCCCACGTCCAGCGAGATGCCCTTGAGGGCCTTGAAGTCGCCGTACCAGAGGTTCAGATTTTTTGCCGAGATGACCGGCATATTGTTATCCATAAAATACCCCTTACTGTTTCTGTTTGAGCTTTGTTTTTGCCAGACGGGCTGCGAGGTCGATGAGAAGCACCAGGACCAGCAGCACTGCGCCGATGCCCCAGGCGGAGGCGAAGTCGCCGTCCTCGAAGGCCCGCAGATAGAGCAGGACGGAGAGGGTCGCGCCGTTGGAGGTGTAAGCCTTGGCGATGCTGCCTGCAATAACTTCCGCCGCGCCGGCGGTGAAGAGCAGGGCCGCGCTCTCACCCACGATACGGCCCACGGCCAGGATGCAGCCGGTGACGATGCCGTCGATGCTGCAGGGCAGCACGATGGTGCGGATGATGTGCCACTTGCCCGCGCCGAGGCCCAGAGCGCCCTCCCGGTAGCCCTGCGGCACCGTTTTGAGGGACTCCTGCGTGGTGCGGATGATGGTGGGCAGGTTCATGACCACCAGCGTCAGGCTGCCGGAGAGCAGGCAGGTCTTGAAGCCCATGGTCTGGGCGAAGACCAGCATACCCACGAGGCCGTAGATGATGCTGGGGATGCCCGCCAGCGTCTCATTCGTGAACTCGATGACCTCAATGAGCTTCCGGTTGGAGGCGTATTCCGTGAGGTAAACTGCCGCGCCCACGCCCAGCGGAAGGACGATGAGCAGGGTGAGCAGGATGACATAGAACGTGTTGAGGATAGCGGGCAGGATGCCGTCGGTGCCTTTCAGGACGCTGGCGGTGGTGGAAAGGAATTCCCAGCTGATGTTGGGGATGCCCCGCACCAGCACCAGCCCGATGACGCCCACCGTGAGGGCGATGACCAGCACTGCCGCCGCCCAGACCAGCGCGGTCATGATGACGTTCCATGCGCGGCGGGAGGGGGAGAAGTCACTTTTCATCCTTGTTTCCTCCCTTCAGCACAGCGTTGAGCAGCACATTGATGACCATGATGAAGACGAACAGCACCAGCGCGATGCTGAACAGCGCCTGCTTCTGCAGGCCGCTGGCGTAGCTCATCTCCTTGGCAATGGCCGTGGTCAGGAAGGTGACGCTGCGGAAGAGGCTGTCCGGCATATTGGGGCTGTTGCCTGCCACCATCATGACGGCCATTGCCTCGCCGATGGCGCGGCCGATACCCAGAACGATACCGGCTGCAATGCCGCTCCTGGCCGCCGGGATGCTGATCTTGAACCACGTTTCCGTATCGGTCGCGCCCAGTGCCAGACTGCCCTGCTCATACTCGGGCGGCACGGCGTTGAGGGCCGTCACCGACACCGACACGATGCTGGGCAGTATCATGATGGACAGCACCACGATGGCCGACAGCAGGCAGGCGCCCGACGCCTTGCCGAAGACTTTCGCCACCGCAGGCACCAGCACCTGCATACCCAGCAGGCCGAACACCACGCTGGGGATGCCGCTCAGCAGCTCCACCGCCGTGACGACCACATTGCGCACGCCGGGAGCTGCCGCTTTCGAGAGGAACACTGCTGTCAGCAGGCCCACCGGCACGCCGATGAGGGACGCGCCCAGGGTGCCGTAAATACTCGAAAGCACGAAGGGCAGGATGCCGTACTTCGGCTCGGACGCCGTGGAGGCCCACTCGGTGCCGAAGAGGAAGTTCAGCGGGCCGATCTTTCCGATGGCGGGCAGGCCCGACAGGAACATATAGATGGTAATGACAGCCACGCAGCCTACAGCGAGGATGCCGCAGAGGAAGAAGATGGCGTTCATGACAGCTTCCAGCCATTGGGCCGGGGTGCGGGGCAGCTCGAATTTTTTCATAAAAACACCTGAGGGATCCCTCACAAAGTTACTCGTTCACCGGCACAGCGCCTGCAGTGCGGATGAGGTCGGCAGCGTCGGTGCTGGCAGCAAAGTCGAAGAACGCCTGAGCCTGAGCGGAGAGGGCGACGGAGTCGTTGGTGACGAACACGAAGGGACGCTGCACCTCATAGCTGCCGTCCTTGACGGTCTCCTCGCTGCACTCCACGCCGCCGACGGTCACAGCCTTGACGGTGTCGCCGATGGCAGACAGGGAAGCGTAGCCGATGGCCAGAGGATTGGCCTCCACAGCGCTGATGACAGCGCCGGTAGCCGTCAGCTCCTGCGCGTACTTGCAGGAATCCTTGACGTCCACGATGCTCTCGAAGCCATCGCGGGTGCCGGAACCAGCCTCGCGGCCCACCAGAACGATCTCGCCGTCGTCGCCGCCGACCTCGGACCAGTTGGTGATCTCGCCGGTGAACATCTGCTTGAGCTGGTCAACGGTCAGGTCCTCGACCTTGCTGTCCTTGTTGACGATGATGGCGATGCCGTCCAGAGCTACGATGGTGCCGGTGACGCCGGTCTCGTCAGCTTTCAGGGCGCGGGAAGAAAGGCCGATGTCCAGAGTCTTATCGGCAGCGCCGGTGATGCCTGCGCCGGAACCGGTGGGGTCATAGCTGATGGTGACATCCGGCTCGAGCTCAGCGAAGCCCTCGGTCAGGGCGGCGATGACGTTCTTCATAGAGGTGGAACCGCCGGTGGCGACATTGCCGGACAGCGCAGCCGTAGAAGAAGCGGAAGCAGCGGTGCCGGATGCGGCGGCAGAAGAGGCAGCAGTGGAAGAAGCTGCACCGCCGCAGGCGGTCAGGGCAGCAGCAGCGGCAGCGGCGCCGCAGATGGACAGGAACGAACGACGAGTGATCTTTTTCATAATAATATCTCCTTCAACTGGGTCGGCCCTTTTGTTCTGGCCGGGCTGTTTTCCTTTTCCTTGTTGTGTCTCTCTTGGGACGCCTTTATTGTAGCGCACCGCCCATCCGGCTGCGACCATGGCGGCGCAAAATGCAGGTAAAGCTTTGTGCGGTGTTTTTGCGCTGCTGTCATCCTCTGGTAAAGTCGGTGTGGAAAACAGGACACTCGATTTTACATTTCCGGTCAAACTGTCAAAAATCCGCACGTTCGTTTGTGCATCCCGCCCGCTGAAGGGTGCAAAAAAGGCTGCTTCACAGAACGTAAAGCAGCCTTTCAGAGCCTATGATCGAATCAGAATTTCTCTTCCGTGCCGTCCGGGCGGTAGAGCCGGACATATCTGCGCCACTTGTCCGCGCCCATCACCCGGCTGTAGCAGTCGGCCAGCTCTTTGTTGGCCGTCTCCGCATCCAGTGTCTCCCCCTCGGCAGGCAGGACCAGCACCCGGAACCATGCGTCGAAAAGATGCTCCGTCCAGCCGGTGTCAACGGCCCCGCAGCGGGCATAAAAGCCCAGACGCCGGACGGCCATGGCCTCGTCGTCAGCCTTCTCGGGACACTCGGCCTCGATGAGGATGGCCTTTGCGCCCTCCTCGTGGGCGGGCAGAGCGGCCAGCAGACGTGCGCCAATGCCGGTGCTGCGGTAGGCGGGCAGGACGGAGAAATAGTCCAGCTGGCTCACTTCACAGCCCATAGGCTGCACCATCAGCAGATAGGACACCAGCGTCTCCCCCTCGAACACGCCCCAGGTGTGGGCCATGCCGGCGGCTTCACTGTTCAGTATCATGCTCAGGGGTTTCAGCTCGCTGGGCGGGAAGTCGCGGCGCATCTCGTCCAGATACACCCGCGTCAGCTCGTCGGCGGTGAGTTTCTTCCACGTAAAGTTCTGGGGCTTCATATCAAAATTCCTTTCCGATAAAAATACCGCCGGGCCGGGCGCAGCGGCCCGTTCCCGGCGGTGTCCGAGAAGCTGTTTGCGTAAGAAAACAGCTTCTTCGTTACAGCTGCTTGCGCAGGGCATCGTACACAGCCTGCACATCGCCCTTGATGACCACCTGGCAGGCGTTCTTGGCCGGGCGGATGACGCCCTCTGCGCCTGCGGCCTTGGCAGCGGCCTCGTCCACGGAGGCGTAGCTGTGTACCTCAAAGCGGAGGCGGGTGGCGCAGTAGTCCACCTTGGCGATATTATCCTTGCCGCCGAGAGCTTTCAGGATGCCGGAGGCCAGTGCCTCGCTCTCGGCAGAGCTCATGCTGGGCGTCTCGGCCCCGCCGTTCTTATGGTTGTGATAATACTTGCGTCCAAAATAGAAGCAGGCCATGGCCACCATGGCGAGAACGATCTTGAACGGCAGCGTGATCGGAAGGAATGTGACGATGAGCGCGATAACGATAGCGGCGATCCAGCTGTAAATATCCATTCCCAAAAACATACGATAATTCCTCCTTTGGGGAACGATGCGGCGGGCGCTTCCGACAGGAAGCCGCCCGGACCCAGTCCGGGTACAACACCATATTAACATACTGCCGGGAAAAAAGAAAGCCTTTTCGGGTATCTTTCGGCCCGAGAGCTTGCATCCCGGGCCGGAATCGGGTACTATAAAGACAGTATATCCCCAATACACGGAAGGAGCATCCTTATGGAATGGACTGATATTCGCCTGACCGTATCCAAAGCCGACGCCGAGGCCGCCGAGGCCGTGGCCACCATGATCGCGGAGGGCGGCATTTATATCGAAGACTACAGCGACATCGAGGAACAGGTGGAGCAGATCGCCCACGTGGACCTCATCGAGCAGGAGCTGCTGGACAAGCCCCGGGACACCGTCATCATCCACATGTACCTCGAGCCGGGCGCTTCGCCGGTGGAGACGCTGGCCCTCATCGCGGCCCGGATGGAGGCCGCAGGCATCCCCTACACCTCCGAGACCGAGGGGGTGGAGCAGGAGGACTGGCAGAACGGCTGGCGCAAGTATTACCACCCGATGGACGTGGGCCAGCGCCTCGCCATCGTGCCGTCCTGGCAGGACTATGATACCGACCGCGTCAAGCTCATCCTCGACCCGGGCCTTGCTTTCGGCACCGGCGGCCATGAGACCACCAACCTCTGCCTCGAAGTGCTGGACGAGCGGGTCAAGGGCGGCGAGCGGGTGCTGGACATCGGCACCGGCAGCGGCATCCTCGCCATCGCAGCCCTCAAGCTGGGCGCAGCCGTGGCCGAGGGCGTGGACATCGACCCCGTGGCCGTCCGCACCGCCGGCGAGAACGCCGCCCTCAACGGCGTGGCCGACAAGCTGACCGTCCTCGTGGGCGATCTGTCCGACAAGGCCAGCGGCAAGTACGACATCATCACGGCCAACATCGTGGCCAACGCCATCATGTCCCTGGCCCCCGCCGTCCCCGGCCTGATGGCCGACGGCGCCGTCTTCATCGCCAGCGGCATCATCGACAGCCGGAAGGATGAGGTCATCGCCGCGCTGGAAGCCGCCGGCCTCGCCGTGCTGGAAGTGAAGGAGAAGCGCGGCTGGGAGTGCATCGTCTGCAAAAAAGCGTAAAATTTTTAACGGGCTTGCCCTCTCAGGCCGCTTCGCGTCCAGCTCTCCCAAAGGGAGAGCCTAAGATGTAAAGGATCAAGAAATATGCCGCACCGTTATTTTACCACTGAAATTTCCGACGGCACCGCCGTGCTGCGGGGGGCCGACGCCCACCATCTCTCCCGCGTGATGCGGGGCAGGCTGGGGGACACCGTCATCCTCTGCGACGGCAGCGCCGTCGAGTATACTGCCACCATCACCGGTTTCGGCGACGAGACGGTGGAGTTCAGCGTGGAGCCGGGCTGCCCCAGCGCCGCAGAACCCACCGTGGACGTCACCCTGCTGGTGGGCTACCCCAAGCAGGACAAGCTGGAGCAGGTCATCCGCCACGGCGTCGAGCTGGGCTGTGACCACTTTATCCCGTTTTTCAGCCGCTACTGCGTGGCCGCGCCCAAGAAGGAAGAGCAGAAAAACGAGCGCTACAACCGCATCGCCTTTGAAGCCGCCAAGCAGTGCGGCCGGGGCATCCTGCCGGATGTGGCCCTTCCGCTGCCCAACTTCGGGGCCGTCTGCCGCAGTCTCGACCAGTATGACCTCGTGCTCTTCTGCTACGAGTGCGGCGGCGCACCCCTGCGCCAGCTTCTGGCTGAGGCCAAACCCGCCGATGGCGAAAAGCTGAAGATCGCCATCATCACCGGCGCAGAGGGCGGCTTCGCCGCCGAGGAAGCTGAGATGGCCGCAAAAGCCGGCGCAAAGACCGTCGGCCTCGGCCCCCGCATCCTCCGCTGTGAGACGGCCCCGCTGGCCGTCGTCTCTGCCGTCATGACCCTGACGGGGAATCTCGAATAAGCTCTGACATCAGAAACGGCGTCCCGCCGAGGTGGGACGCCGTTTTTCTTTATCTTGCATCTGCATCCCGCAGCGCCTTTTTGATGGTCAGCAGGTTCTGTGGGCTCATGGAGAAGCTGCGCAGGCCGAGGTGGAGATACTGGGTCGCGTTGACGGCATTGCCGACGGCGAGGCCGCAGATGGTAACGGGGATGTCCGCTTTCCTGGCGGCGTCCACCACCATGGCGATGAGCTTTTTCATGGCCGGGCTGGCGGGACGGTAGTAGTGCTCGGCAATGGCCAGTTCCCGGCTCACCGCGTGGGTGTACTGGGTCAGATCGTTGGTGCCGATGACGAAGAACCGGCAGCCGTGAGCCGTGAAGTCCTCTGCCGTCATGCAGGCGGCGGGTACGCTGAGCATGACGCCGAAGGGGACATCCGGCTCGAACTCCACGCCCCGCTCGGTGAGCTTGCGGCGGCAGTGGTCTACCACCTGCATGGCGGAATCCCAGTCCTCGATGTCTGTCACCATGGGGAACATGACCCGCAGCGGGCCTTTTGTGGCGGCACGCATGAGGGCGCAGATCTGAACTTCCATCTGGGGCAGATTGCGCAGACTGCTGCGGATGCCCCGCAGGCCCAGCTTGGAGGACTGGACGCCCTGATAGGCGTCGGCCATGGTGCGGTCAGCACCGAAGTCGAAGGTGCGCACCGTCACCATCCTGCCCCTGGCGGCGGCGAGGCAGGAGGTGTAGAACAGATACTGCTCCTGCTCGTCCATGGCGTGGCCGGGCATCATCATGTAGCTGCTGCGCAGCAGGCCCACGCCGGACGCGCCGGACTCCATCGCGGTCCCCACGTCCTCGGGGCCGAAGCAGTTGGCCAGAAGCTCGAATTCTTCGCCGTCCCGGGTGCGGTTGGGCAGCTCAAGCTGGGCGTTCAGCTCCTCGTTCTGGCGCTGCATCTCGCAGATGCAGGTGATGGCGCTCTGCCGGGCGGCGGCATCCGGGTCAAGGATGCACTCACCCTCGGTGGCGTTCAGGATGACCTCGCGGCCGTCGCAGTCTTTCAGGAAATCTTCGCCCACCTGGGTGATGCCCGGGATGTTCAGCGAGCGGGCGATGATGGCCGCATGGCTCTGGCCGCTGCCCTCGGCGGTGATGAGGCCGAGGATGCGGCCCGCCGGGACGCTGAACAGATCGGTGGGCATGAGCAGGTCCGACGCAAGGATGACCGGGTGGTCGAGGGCCTGCCAGCTGCGGAGCCGGTGGCAGAGGATGTTGGTGATGCGCTGGGTCACGTCGAGGATGTCCACGCTCCGCAGCTGCATGTAGGCGTTGTCCTTCATGGCGGCCAGCTGGGCGGCGTAGCGGTGGCCCACACGGTCCATCGCCTCGGCGGCACCGACGCCGGCTTTTATCTGGAAAGCCACCTCATTCATGAAGCCCTCGTCTTCCAGCATCATGCTCTGGAACAGGAAGATGGCCTGCTCCGAGGGCGCGGCACGGCCGGCCATCTCGTCCAGCTCCTGCTGAGCGACCTTGATGGCGTCTTCCAGCGCCTGCTTTTCCTGTTCGGGGTGGAAAGGCCCCTCGTCGAACACCAGCGGCGGGCGGTCCAGCCGGCTGACCTGACCCAGCACGAGACCGGGCGATGCGGTAAAGCCCTTATATACCTTCATGTTTCCATCTCCTCCGGCGGCACTCTGCCGGTCAGCGCCCGGCAGACCAGTGCCTGCAAAAAGGTGTTGGGCAGCAGAGCAGCCCGTGCGGCCTGCGCCGGGCCTGCTTCACCCTCGAACAGCGGCTCGAAGCTCCTGAGGCGCTCGAAGTCGCATTTTGCAAGGAAAGCTTCTCCCAAAGTACGGGTGGTGTAGTAGGGGGCGGGGTCTACGCCCACGTCCTCAGCCGCGGCTTCCAGCGGGGCGAGCTCTGCATCTGAGAGTTTCGCCAGCAGGAGAGCAGCGTCTGCCGTCAGGGTGGAGGGGTGCTTTTCCCGCACGTCCTTCTGGACGGCCTCGAAGGCCGCATGGAATGCGGCGGCATCCGCACTGCTCTCAGCCCCGCTGTCCACAGCGTAGGCGCAGCCTCGCAGCCGCCCGAAGGCCCGCAATGTATCGTGGTAGCCCAGCTCGATGTTCCGCCGGGCGGTGGCGGGCTCGAAGTGGAGGATGTCGCCCAGCTCCCAGTAGCTTCGGATGAGGGTGGTGGGCAGGCCGGTGCGGTTGGGGCGGGTGATGCCCACACCCTCCAGGTCTACACAGACCAGCTCTTCTGCGCCCATCTTCTGGGCCAGCGCAGTGGGCATATTATCCCGGTAGCCGCCGTCGAGGTAAGACACCCCGTCGATGGTGTGGGCCCGCAGGGCGGGGAAGCAGGCCGCAGAGGCCAGCAGATAGTCTTTCACCTTGCCCTCGGGGATGTCTTCCAGCGGAAGCTCCCGGGCCTTGAGGGTCTTCTGCTCCACGGTCACAAGGCCCAGCCGGATGGGGCTTTTGCGGAGTTTATCTTCGTCCAGCACCCGCTCGACGATCTCTTCCAGCGGCGTGACGTCCATGCCGCCCTGAGTCACAGCGTCTTTGAGAAATGCGTGCAGCTCGGAAAGCGGCGCATCCTCGGCGGGCAGCTCCATCACATCCTGGCTGCGGATGGTCAGCCACATGTCCCGGGCCGTCTCGTAGAGGTCGAGGGCGAACATGGCGCCGTTCAGGCTGCCGACGCTGGTACCCGTAATGATCTGGGGCCGCCAGCCCAGCTCGGTCAGCGCCCGCCAGACGCCCACCTGATAGCTGCCGCGGGCGCCCCCGCCCGCCAGCACCAGCGCCTTTACGGGGGTGTTGTTCTGCGCCATGTTTTCTGCCTCCTTTGATGTGTTCCGGTTTTGCCTAGATTATAGCATATTTCCCGGGAGATTTCTCTCTGTTTTTGTAACAAAAAATGTGCTATAATAAATTCACCTTGCCAGAACGATTCAGGAGGACGACAGATGCACCGCAAGCAATGGATTTTCGACATGGACGGCACCCTCACCGACAGCATGACCGTGGTGTGGCAGGGCGCACCGCTGGAGCTGCTACGCCGCTATGGCCGCACCGCAAGACCCGGCATCCACGATGTTCTTCTGAGCATGGGGATGGTGGAGGGCGCGGAGTATCTCATCCGCACCTACGATCTGCCCCTGACCCTGCGGGACTACGAGCCTGCCATGCGGCAGGTCATCCGGGACCTGTACAAAAAAGTTGAGCTGAAGCCCGGCGTCCGGGAGATGCTGGCCCGGCTGAAAGCCGAGGGCGTGCGGATGTGCATCTGCTCCAACACCTGGGCAGAGCAGTGCGAAGAGGTGCTCACCCGGCTGGGCGTCGCAGACTATTTCGAGTTCTTCTACACCGCACAGGGCGCGAAGAGCAAGGCTCACCCCGAGGTGTTCCACGAAGTCCTCGAGCGGCTGGGCGGCAGCGGACCCGCCGACGCCGTTGTCTGCGAGGACGCTGTCTACGCCACCCGTACGGCCAGGCAGTGCGGCTTCTACCTCATCGACATTGAGGACGAGACCAGCGCTGCCGATAAGCCCGAATTGCAGCGCCTTGCCGACCAGTACATACACGACTGGACACAGCTGGACTGGGCGGAGGTCTAAATTTCATATCGTTTCCAAAGCGTCCTTTTCTCGAAGGGGCGCTTTTCTTTTTGCTTTTTAAGCATTTTTTACAGTTTTTGCCTCAATTTTTCAGCGCCCGATTTGTAAAAAACCGCCATTTCAGACTTGCCCCCCCCCGGAAATTTTATATAATAAAGTAATCCTAAGGCACCTTCTCAAGTATTTTGAAAATCGTAAAGGAGAATCGCAATGCGCTTAAAGAAATCCATCAAACGCGGCATTGCCGCTGTGACCATTACCGGCATTATGGCATCTTCTGCTATGCCAGCCTTTGCCAAGGACTACCACATCGAGTACGGCGACATCAAAGTCGATCAAGACAAGGTCTCCTACACGGACAAGGACGGCACCAAATACGACAATGAAAAAAACGAGGATGGCGACATCACCATCACCGGAAAATCGGACGAGAACACCGTCTCCGTCAAGGATGCCGACGTCACCTTTAAGGATCTCGAAATCGACAGGAGCGCCTCCTCCACGGCAGCAGATGGTGCTGCTGTTTCCGTAAGCGGCAACAGCAGCATTGAACTGGACGGCAAAAACACCATTAGCAGCGGAATGGGCCACGCAGGCATTGAAAAGGCCGACGATAACGGAACGATGACCATCAAGGACGACAATAATGTTTCCGGTTCTCTCACTGCTAACGGCGGCTTTGGCGGCGCTGGCATAGGCGGTGGAAATAATGCAGATGGTTCTGACATCACTATTACGGGCGGCAATGTCACCGCCAATGGCGGCGGTCATGCAGCTGGTATCGGCGGTGGAAGCAGCAGCAGCTCCGGCGGCGGCAACGGCTCTGACATTACCATTTCCGGCGGCAATGTCACGGCCAACGGCGGCACGGCTGGTGCAGGCATCGGCGGCGGTGATGGCGATAATGCCAACGGTTTGAATAAAGAGTCGGACAGCACCGGCGGCGGCAGGGGTTCCAACATCACCATCTCCGGCAAGAATACCATCGTCAAAGCCGAGGGCGGCGCAGAAGCTGCCGGTATCGGCGGCGGGCGCTCCGGCGATGCCGATACCATCGAGATCACTGACAGCACCGTTATTTCCAACGGCCACGACTCCGGCAATGGCAACAGCGGCGCAGGCATCGGCGGCGGTGGTTTTGGTGCAGGCGGAGGCGCTGGCGGCGGTATCTCCAATATCACCATCAAAGACGCCGATGTGACTGCTGGCGCTGATGCAGGCGGTGCGGGCATCGGCAGCGGAAACGCGAGCGGCTTTACTATCTTCTACCCCAACTGGAAAGCCGAACACCCCAATGAAGGCGTTGCTTCCGATATTACGATCTCGGGCGGCCGGGTCAAAGCCAGCGGCGGCAATAATTCTGCCGGTATCGGCGGCGGCTACCTTGGCAGCGGCTCGGACATCACGATCAAAGATAACGCCGATGTGACTGCCAACGGCGGAAAATGGGGCGCGGGCATCGGTGGCGGTCGGGGCGGCAAGGGCGAAAATGTCACCATCAGTGGCAGCTCCACGGTCTCCGTGAAGCACGGCCCCGGTGCAACACTCACCAGCGGCACCTGCTACGGTGCAGGCGCGGGCATTGGCAACGGCGGTGGTAAGGACGATGTCAGAGGCGAGGAGATTGCTCCCGACATCTCCGGCATCGACTCCACCGGTCAGGGCTATATCAACTACTATGACTCCGACAACAATCTCCTGACCCGCGTTCCCAGTGCACCAGCCCCGGAGGAAAATGACTCTGAAGGTGACGATGCAGAACCGGCTCTTTCTGCCAGCATGAAACAGGCAGTCTCCCAACTGGAAGTCCGCGGCGCTCTCCGGCAGAACCTCATGCAGGACACGAGCATCGTCCAGCAGGACTACGACGCCGATGCCCATGTGCTCACCATCCGTGCCGAACTCTCCATCGCCACGCTGACCGGCACACTGGGGAGCCTGAAGGCCCTTCAGGCTCAGGGCGTAACAACGATCGCTCTTGTGACCCAGCACTGCACGTCCACCCTCGACCTTGCAGAACTCACTGCACTTGGCGGTGAGGACACCGTGTTCTCTCTCGTCCATACGGCAGGCATTCCGGCTCTGTCCGTTGGCGGCGCGTTGCACAATGAGCTGATCCACTGAACCTCACAAAAAGGCCCTCGCAGCCAAAGCACTCATGCTCCGGCCTGCGAGGGCCTTTCTTTTATTTCAGTCTCTTTTCCAGATAATCCCGCAGCGCCGTGCGGGCTGCAGGCTCCCGCCCGCGGGGGACAGGGACCCGTGCGCCGCTCTGCATCCAGAACTCACCCGCCGCCAGCTGGGACACCGCCGCCAGATTGACCACATAGGAGCGGTGGAGCTGGACGAAGCGCTCATCCGCCAAAAGCGGCTGGGCCACCTGTGCAAACGGCACCCGGACGGACAGGGACGGCACATCCTCGCCGCTGGCGAGATGGAAATGCACCACATGGTGGGTACACTCGAGGTATTCGATGTCCGCGAAGGGCAGCACCCGCAGACCCGACGCCGTGGCCACCGGGATGGCCGGGCCGTACTCCGGCTCGGCGGCCCGGGCCAGCAGAGCGTCCAGCTGTTCCGGCGGGACAGGCAGCAATAAATACTGCATGGCGTCCACTCGGTAGGCACTGTAGGCGTGGGCGGGCGTGTGGGCCAGAAAAGCCAGCGGGCTGCGCCGCCCCCGGCTGCGGAGTGCAGCCGCTGCCCGCAGCGACGCGGCGGCTGCCGTGGACGGCAGCTCGATGAGATACAGCTCGTACCGCTCCCCGGCGTCGTCCCGGGCCAGCAGGGCCTCCGGGCTGTCCAGCTGCTCGATGATGCAGGCGTCGTCCCGCCGGGCATAATAGTCGAGACACTGCCGCTCCACCCGGCTGCGGAGGACGCTGTCCGGGCTGCACACCGCGATATGAAATATCATTCCGAAGCCCCCTTTCGGGCCTGCCGCCGGCGCTTGCTTTTTCGGCCCGGCGGGAGTATCATTGCTCTGAGAAGCCGTTTTCATAAGCATTGCGCACCCCGCTCACGAAAACAGCTTCTGAAAAACAGAAGGAGAAACTGCTATGGAAATGCCTCTCGTCAGCATCATCGTCCCTGTGTACAATGCCCAGAGCCACCTGAGCCGCTGCCTCGAAAGCATCTGCGGGCAGGAGTACAAGAACCTCGAGCTCATCGTCATCAACGACGGCTCCAAAGATAAGAGCCTGCCCGTCTGCGAGGAGTTCCGCAAAAAAGACAGCCGCATCCTGCTGGTGGACAAGGCAAACTCCGGCGTGTCCGACACCCGGAACCTCGGCCTGAAGCTTGCCGGCGGCAAGTACGTCCAGTTCGTGGACAGCGATGACTACATCGCCCCGGACTACACCGCCCGGCTGGTAGAGGCGGCAGAGAAGACCGGTGCCGACCTCGTCATCTCGCCCTACACCATGGTCATCCCCGCCGGGGCATCGAAGCCGGAACAGGTGCTGGAAAAAATCCAGGACGACCTCGGCGTCATGCATGTTGCACGCCCGCCGGAGAACCGGGAATACGGTTTCCTGCCCGAGGGCGTCTACGACAAGGACACCTTCGCCCGCCGCCTGATGGATAAGCCCGCCTCTTACTTTTACAGCGTGCTCTGGAACAAGCTCTACCGCCGCGACATCCTCACCCGGCACGACATCCGCTTTACCAGCGAGATGCGCTGGGCCGAAGACCTCGTGTTCAACATGCAGTATATCCAGTACGCCGAAGTCTTTGCGTCCATCCCGCAGCCCGGCTACTACTACGTCCAGAACCCTCAGAGCATCTGCCACACCCAGATAAAGCCCGCCACTCTGGTGCAGAACAAGATCCAGGTGTTCCACTACTACAAGGACCTCTACACCCGGCTTGGGATGTATGAGCAGGTGCGGCCCCAGCTCTACAAATTCCTCATCGACATTGCCGAGAGCACTTACCCCTCCGGCCCCTTCAAGAAGGTCATCGATGAGGCGAAAGCCTACTGGAAAGAGCACAAGGCAGAGATTTCATCCTAAAGAAAAGCGGGAGGCCCCTGCGGGGCCTCCCGCTTTTGTTGAAATTCAACCTCTCACCGCTCCATCCCGCTGACACGGGCATGTCGCGGAGCTCCCCTAACAGGGGAGCCTTTTAGAGGAATTTTACGCTCCGATGGCGGCACACTTCTTAGCCAGCCAGTCGCGCTCGTCCTCGGTCAGGCGGGGAGCCAGCTTCTCGAAGACCTCGCGGTGGTAGGCGTTCAGCCAATCCAGCTCGTCGCGGCTCAGAACGCCCGGGACGATGGGGGAGGTGGCGATCGGCACGAACGTGATGGGGCAGAATGCCAGGAACTCGCCGTACTGGTTGGATGCCTTGTGGCAGCACTCCAGCTCATTCTCGATGCGGATGCCGACGACGCCGCCCTCATAGACGCCCGGCTCGTCGGTGACGATCATGCCCGGCTTGAAGACGGTGGTGTTGCGGCCGTTCAGGGCGTGGGGGCCTTCGTGGACGTTGCCCACATGGCTGACGCTGTGGCCGGTGCCGCAGCGGTAGTTGATGAGGTGGCGCCACAGCGGCTCACGGGCGATGGTGTCCAGCATATGGCCGTCGCAGTAGTCCAGCCAGACAGCCCGGGCGATGTCGATATGGCACTGTAAAGTCCAGGTGTAGAACAGGCGCTCGTCCTCCGTCAGCTCACCCAGCGGGTAGGTGCGGGTGATGTCGGTGGTGCCGTCCATATAGGTCGCGCCGCTGTCCACCAGCAAGAAGCCCTTCTTCTCGAGCTTTGCGTGGTCTTCCTCGGTGGCGTGGTAGTGCATCATGGCGGCGTTGGGGCCGTAAGCTGCAATGGTGCCGAAGCTCTCAGTCAGGAACTTGTCCTGTGCGCTGCGGTACTTGTGGAGGATCTCGTCGATGGTCAGCTCGGTCAGCTCTTCGCCGGCGGCCAGACGGTTCTCCAGCTCGATCTGGAAGCGCACCATAGCCACACCGTCGCGGAGGTGAGCTTCGCGGGTGTGAGCCAGCTCGACTTCGTTCTTGACGCCTTTCATGGGCAGCAGGGGGTCGGCCTCATCCTTGACGGTCAGAGCCGGGTTGGCCTGCAGGGTCTGGTAAACAGCGTAGTTGACGGAAGCGGGGTCGGCCAGAACGGTCTGCTCTTCGGTCTGGGCGGCGAGGACGGTAAGCACATCGTCGTACTCGGCCAGCTCCACGCCGTTTGCCTTCAGCTCCGCAGCAGCCTCGGCGCTGACGCGGGCGGTGTTGATGAAGAGCGTCGCCTTATCGGGGGTCACATAGCAGTAAGCCATTGCATAGGGGGTGCATTGAATGTCCATCGCACGCAGATTGAGCAGCCATGCCAGATTGTCCAGCTTGCCCACCAGCTGTGCGGTGCAGCCCAGCTCAGAGAGCTTCGCACGCAGCTGGCCCAGCTTCTCGGCAGGGGAGAAGCCTGCGTACTCTTTCGGCCGGAGCCAGGCCGGGGTGGCGGGCAGGGCGGGACGGCCCTCCGTCCACAGCTCGTCCTCGAGGTTCAGCAGCTTGATGGTGCCTTTCTTGGCGTCCAGCTCTTTCTGCAGGCTGCGCACCAGACCGCAGGAAGCAGTCAGGCCGCAGAGGCCCAGCTTGCCGCCCTCGGGCAGGACTTTGCCGCAGTACTGCTCGGCGGTCGGCACGCCCGGCTCGCCCATCCGCATCAGCTGGATCTCCGTGCCTGCGATCTCCTTCTCGGCCTGCACGAAGTAACGGCCATCGGCCCAGACAGCGCTCTCGGTCATGGTGACGACGAAGTTGGAGTTCTCGCCGTGGAAGCCGGAGAAGTAGGTCAGGGCAGTGTAGTGGTCGGGCATATACTCGCTGGCGTGCGGGTCTCCCACCGGGATGAGGTAGACGTCCACGCCGTTTGCCTTCATGGCCGCGCGCAGGGCGGCCAGACGCTCGGGAACGGTATTCATGCTCATGTCAAAAAGCCTTCTTTCTTTATTCTGCCGGAAAAACGTCCGGCGGCGATGGTTTGCTGTACCTTATTGTATCATTCCGGGGCGCAGAATGCAATTCGCGGGGTTCATTTTGGTCCTGCCGCCCGAAAATGCAAACAAATTGCAAAAAATGTTACAAATTTCTCATCAAAAAGGCCGGTTTGCCATTGACAGCCTTGTTATAATAGGAGTGTAGGAATTTTACGGGTCAGCACTCAGCGGCCCGGACTGCTTGTAAGGCCCGACGGGCCTGCTGGGCAGCGCCTTTGCGGCGTCTGCATAAAAGAAAGAGGCATTTCAGACTATGACCAAGATCGATATTTTCTCCGGCTTCCTTGGCGCCGGTAAGACCACCCTTATCAAGAAGCTCATCAAAGAGTCCTTTGCAGGCCAGAAGGTCGTGCTCATCGAGAACGAGTTCGGCGAGATCGGCATCGACGGCGGCTTTTTGAAGGAGTCCGGCATCCAGATCAATGAGCTGAACGCCGGCTGCATCTGCTGCTCTCTGGTGGGCGATTTCCGCGCCGCTCTGCAGCAGGTGGTGGAGCAGTACCACCCCGACCGCATCGTCATCGAGCCCTCCGGCGTCGGCAAGCTGTCCGACGTGACCCGCGCTGTCGAGGGCGTGGCCGAGCATCTGGATGTTCAGCTGAGCAGCTTCGTCACCGTGGCCGACGTCAACAAGGTCAAGATGTATATGAAGAACTTCGGTGAGTTCTACGACGACCAGATCAGCCACGCAAGCTGCATCATCCTGAGCCGCACCCAGAACGCCACCGAGGAAAAGATCGCCGCCGCTGTGGCCATGCTGCGTGAGAAGAACCCCACCGCTACCATCGTCACCACCGCCTGGGACTCCCTGACCGGCGAGCAGATCCTGAAGGCCATGTCCACCAAGGACGACTTCAAGGCTGAGCTGATCGCTATGGCTGCCAAGGCCAACGAGGAGCACGCCCACGAGGACGAGGAAGAGGAGCACGAACACCATCATCACCACGACCATGATGATGACCATGATGAGCATTGCTGCTGCGGCCATCATCATGACCACGATGACGATGATGAAGACGAGCATGAGCATCATCACCACCACGACCACGATGATGACCATGATGAGCATTGCTGCTGCGGCCATCATCACCATCATCATGACCACGACGCCGATGAGGTCTTCACCAGCTGGGGCGTCGAGACGGCCAAGAAGTTCTCCAAGGCTGACATTGAGCACGCCCTCACCGAGCTGGACACCGGCAATTACGGCATGATCCTCCGCTCCAAGGGCATCGTGGACGGCGGTGCCGACGGCTGGCTGGAGTTCGATTACGTTCCCGGCGAGTGGGAAGTGCGTCAGCGCGGTGCCGACGTGGGCGGCAAGCTGGTCGTCATCGGTTCCAAGCTGGACGAAAAGGCCATTGCCGCACTGTTTGGCTGCTGAGCTGCAAGTTGTGTAAGGAGAAAAACCGATTATGGCAAACGAGATCCCGGTTTACCTGTTTGTGGGCTTCCTCGAAAGCGGCAAGACCAAGTTCATTCAGGAGACCTTTGAAGACCCCAATTTCGACTCCGGCGACAAGACCCTGCTGCTGGTCTGCGAGGAGGGCGAGGAAGAATATAACGAGAAGAAGTTCGCCTTCCCCGGCGTGACCCTGAAGGTCCTCGAGGATAAGGCGGAGCTGAACCCCCAGAATCTGGCCAGGCTCGAAAAAGAATCCGGCGCAGGCCGTGTGGTCATTGAGTACAACGGCATGTGGCTGCTGCAGGATCTGGCCAATAACCTGCCCGAAAACTGGATCGTCTACCAGTGCATCGCCACGGCCGACGGCACCACGGCCCTGACCTACGCCCGCGACAACTCCATGCGCTCTCTGCTGCTGGACAAGATCGCCCGCAGTGAACTGATCGTGTTCAACCGCGCCGAGGCCGTGAACAACGATGCCGCCCGTCAGGAGCTGCACAAGCTGGTGCGTCAGGCCTCCCGCAAGTGCGATATCGCCTATGAGTTCGCCGACGGCAGCGTGGCATACGATGACATCCCCGACCCGCTGCCCTTCGATCTGAACGCCCCGATCGTTG
>SKEJ01000318.1_pt1 | contig 32456 bp, 22 predicted proteins | sample 4826721 | NCBI WGS metagenome assembly SKEJ01 (sample SAMN11008812, study PRJNA524170) | human gut metagenome | biome: Human fecal sample; material: Feces; isolation source: fecal sample from pouch patient p31 | host: Homo sapiens | place: Israel: Tel-Aviv | collected 2015-06-02 | reverse complement strand
TAGTAAAAATGTCAAATACTTATGGAAGCAACCCTGCCTATGTTCTTGCAGGCGGTGGCAATACTTCTGTAAAAGATGACACCACATTGTATGTAAAAGGCTCCGGTACACAGCTTGCCACAATTAAGGCAGAGGAATTTGTGGAAATGAGCAGAGCACGTTTGAATGAGATCATGAAAACAGATTATCCGGAAGACGATGTCAAACGTGAATCGCTATATCTTGCAGATGTTATGGCTGCAGTAACAGATGCTGACAAAACAAAACGTCCAAGTGTAGAAGCACTGCTTCATAACTTATTTGCCTATACTTATGTACTGCATGTTCATCCTACACTTGTCAATGGACTGACCTGCGGAAAAGGCGCAAAGGAACTCAGCGAACAGCTCCTTGGAAAAGATGTACTCTGGATCGATATCTGCAAACCCGGATATACGCTTGCACGTATCTGCTATGAGAAAATGAATGCTTATAAAGAAGAATACGGAAAAGATGTTCAGGTTCTTCTGCTCCAGAATCATGGAATTTTCGTTGCAGCAAATACTGTAGAGGAAATTGGAGCATTATTTGACGGCGTGAGCAGTAAATTAGAGAAACAGGTAAAGAGAACTGCTGATGTCAGTGATGCTGTTACATCTGAAAAAGAACAGGCAGCAGAGAAGCTTTCCCGGTTACTGGGACATGCAGTAGAAGTTGTACCTGTAGCAGAAGCTGATCATTTTGTAAAAGATAAAGCAGCGGCTGCACCGCTTCTGAAGCCGTTTACACCGGATCACATTGTATATTGCGGACCATATCCGTTATTTGTAGAGGATATTGACCAGGCAAAAGCTGCGCTGGATGCATTTATGGCAGAGAATGACAAAGAGCCAAGACTGATCCTGGTACAGGGAGTTGGCGCCTTTATCATGGAAGATGATAAGGGAAAAGCTGCAAAAGCACAGCTTCTTGTAAAAGATGCCATTAAGCTTGCAGTATATGCAGAAAGCTTTGGTGGCCCGCTTCACATGACAGATGATATTACATACTTTATCACGCATTGGGAAGCAGAAGCATATCGCAGTAAGAAATAATATAATAAGGGCTGTCTTTTTTTGACAGCCCCTATTATGTTGGTTTAAATACTATATTTTTAAAGGAAAAGGTTTATTTTCAGCAAATCTTATTTCGTTTCTTTTTTCTCTTTGGCTTTCCTGGATTCAGGAATATTTCCCTCACCATAGTAAGCTTTCAGATAGATTTCTTTCAGTTCAGACATTAATGGATATCTTGGGTTGGCACCGGTACACTGGTCGTTAAATGCCTGTTCGGTCATTTCGTCCAGAGTTTCAAGGAAGTACTTCTCGTCTACGCCGTATTCCCTGATCGTATGTTTGATCTCAATAGTATCCATCAGTTCCTGCAGTTTCTGGAGAAGTTTCTCAAATACTTCGCTGTCGTTTTTGCCTGTCAGACCTACAGAACGGCCAATCTCAGCGTAACGTGCAAGTGTGTGCGGATACTGATACTGTGGGAAGGTACCCATCTTAGCCGGAACTTCGGCTGCATTATAGCGCAAAACATGAAGCAGAACCAGAGCATTTGCAATACCATGTGGAAGATGATGAAAAGCTCCCAGCTTATGAGCAAGAGAGTGGTTTATGCCAAGGAAAGCATTTGCGAAAGCCATACCAGCCATGCAGGAAGCATTTGCCATATGCTGTCTTGCTTCTACATCAGAACCATCTTTGTATGCACGTGGCAGATAGTTAAATACCAGTTTGATGGCATTTAATGCAAGACCATCTGTATAATCAGATGCCATCATGGAAGCATAGGCTTCAAGTGCATGAGTCATAACGTCGATACCGGAAGCACAGGTCAGTCCCTTAGGTGCGCTCATCATATTATCTGTATCAACAATAGCCATGTCAGGCATTAATTCATAATCAGCCAGAGGCCATTTGATACCTGTAGTCTTATCAGTAATGATAGCAAAAGGTGTTACCTCGGAACCTGTACCGGAAGATGTTGGAACAGCTATAAAGTAAGCTTTCTTACCCATATGCGGGAATGTGAAGATTCTCTTACGGATATCCATAAAGTCCATAGCCATATCATCAAAGTTGGCGTCCGGATTTTCATAGAGAACCCACATAATCTTGCCGGCATCCATTGCGGAACCACCGCCCATTGCGATAATGCAGTCAGGCTCGAACATTCTCATTGCAGCAGCACCGGCTCTTGCAGAAGCGAGAGATGGATCTGGCTCTACATCGTAGAAGCAGGTATGTACGATTCCCATCTGATCTAATTTATCTTCGATCTTTTTAGTATATCCATTCTTATAAAGGAAAGAGTCTGTTACGATAAAACAGCGTTTTTTGTGCATAACAGTGCCAAGCTCATCCAGAGCAACCGGCAGGCAGCCTTTTTTGAAATAAACTTTTTCCGGTGTTCTAATCCAGAGCATATTTTCTCTCCTTTCAGCAACGGTCTTGATGTTGATAAGATGTTTTACACCTACGTTCTCAGATACGGAGTTGCCACCCCAGGAACCGCAGCCCAGAGTCAGGGACGGAACAAGTTTGAAGTTGTAAAGGTCGCCAATGCCGCCCTGAGAAGATGGAGTATTGATGAGGATACGGCAGGTCTTCATGGCTGCTGCATGTTTTTCCATTTTTTCCTTTTCTCTTGTGTCAATGTAGAGAGCGGAGGTATGTCCATAACCGCCGTCAGCTACAAGCTGTTCAGCTTTGGCAATCGCTTCGTCAAAAGTTTTGGCCTTGTACATGGCAAGTACAGGGGAAAGCTTCTCATGTGCGAATTCTTCGCTGATGTCTACAGATTCAACTTCACCGATCAGAATCTTTGTCTCAGGAGGAACTGCAACACCGGCCATCTCAGCGATAGTGGCAGCCTTCTGGCCTACGATCTTTGCATTCAATGCGCCATTGATAAGGATAGTTTTTCTTACTTTCTCTAATTCATCCGGTTTCAGGAAGTAACATCCTCTGTAAAGGAATTCTTCTTTTACTTTCTTATAAATGCTCTCAAGAACAGTTACAGACTGTTCGGAAGCACAGATCATACCATTGTCAAAGGTCTTGGAATGGATGATGGAGTTAACTGCCAGACGGATATCTGCACTGTCATCAATGATAACAGGAGTATTTCCGGGACCTACACCTAAAGCAGGTTTTCCAGAAGAATAGGCAGCCTTAACCATTCCGGGACCACCTGTGGCAAGGATGATGTCTGCTTCACGCATAACCTGATTTGTCAGATCAAGACTTGGAACATCAATCCATCCGATGATTCCCTCCGGTGCACCGGCTTCTACAGCTGCCTCCAGAACAACCTTTGCTGCCTCAATGGTACATTTCTTTGCGCGGGGATGCGGACTGATGATGATTGCATTACGTGTTTTTAGTGCGATCAGAGTTTTGAAGATTGCAGTAGATGTTGGGTTGGTTGTAGGAATAACAGCAGCAATCAGACCAATCGGCTCAGCTATTTTCTTAATACCGTAAGCAGTATCTTCTTCAATCACACCGCAGGTTCTGGTATTCTTATATGCGTTGTATACATATTCGGCTGCGTAATGGTTCTTGATAACCTTATCTTCTACAATACCCATTCCTGTTTCTTCAACAGCATCTTTAGCAAGCGGGATACGTGCTTTGTCAGCAGCAGTAGCGGCAGCTTTAAAAATCTTATCTACCTGCTCCTGGGTAAATGTTGCGAAAATCTTCTGTGCCTCTTTCATGGCTGCAATCTTTGCAGTAAGGGCTTCAGGGGTGTCGATGATGGTTGGGATAGTGTTCTCTTTTTTTGCCATTTGGGAATCCTCCTGTTTGTGTTTTCGTTAAAAGTATTTACCGTGACCTGTTATGTTTTTATTATACAAATAAACTGATTATTCGGTCAACAGTAACATTAATATGAGAATAACGAAATATTGCGGTGAAAATTGTGCATAATCACGTAAATAATGTGAATAAAATATCAATTGTCAGAATATATGAGAAAAATTTAACAATATATGTTCTGTTGGCAACTGAGAGAAAGTTAAAAAAATAACGTTAATAAATTAACAACCTCGATGATGCTATTATATGACTTTGTTAATCATTTGTCAATTACATAGCATATGAAAAAGTTAACAAATACTAACTAGGAATTTCGTGAAAATATAACAATATAATTTGTAGAAGGATTTATGTTTTTCCATATGTTTGCAGGAGATTAAGAGTTACTGTGAACGGAGTGAACAGTAATGATTAAGAAAAATTAAGCCCCGCAAAATCTGCGGGGCTTAATTTTTCTTAAATTTCTATTTGTTTCAGGCTTTTCTGAAAGCGGCTCTCTTACGTTCTCTGGAATCCAGCAGTCTCTTACGGATACGGAGAGACTCCGGTGTAACCTCAAGGAGTTCATCCTGGTCGATGAAATCGATGGCCTGTTCCAGGCTGAGAACTCTTGGTGGAGTTAATTTCAGTGCATCATCAGCGGAAGAAGAACGTGTGTTAGTCAGATGTTTTGTCTTGCATACGTTCAGCTCGATATCTTCGGCTTTACCATTCTGTCCGATAACCATACCGCTGTAGACCTTTGCACCAGGTCCGATAAACAGAGTACCACGCTCCTGGGCTGCGAACAGACCATAAGTAACAGCTTCACCAGCCTCGAAAGCGATCAGAGATCCCTGTTTTCTGTACTGGAAATCTCCCTTGTAAGGAGCATATCCGTCAAACATGGTATTGATAATGCCGGTACCCTTGGTGGAAGTAAGGAACTCACCGCGGAATCCGATCAGTCCACGGGAAGGAATGTGGAATTCCAGACGGACAGTACCGTCACTGGCAGTACTCATACCCTGCAGTTCACCTTTACGTTCGCTCAGCTTCTGGATTACAGTACCGGAAAATTCTTCCGGAACATCTACATAAGCGATTTCCATAGGTTCAAGTTTCTTTCCGCGCTCGTCTGTTTTGTACAGAACCTCCGGTTTACTTACTGCGAATTCATAACCTTCACGTCTCATGTTCTCGATCAGGACAGACAGATGAAGTTCTCCACGTCCGGAAACCTTAAAGGCTTCTGTTGTTTCAGTATCTTCTACACGAAGGCTGACATCTGTATTCAGCTCACGGTAGAGACGGTCACGAAGATGACGAGATGTGATGTATTTACCTTCCTGGCCTGCCAGCGGACTGTCATTTACGATGAAGTTCATGGCAATGGTAGGCTCGGAAATCTTCTGGAAAGGAATTGCCTCCGGGTTTTCTCCGCCGCAGAGAGTATCACCGATATGGATGTCTGCGATACCGGAAATAGCAACGATGGAACCAATAGTAGCTTCCTTTACTTCAACCTTATTCAGACCGTCAAACTCGTAGAGCTTGCTGATCTTAACTTTCTTACGTTTGTCCAGATCATGATGGTTTAACAGAGTCAGTTCCTGGTTAACAGCGATTGTACCGTTTTCAACTTTACCAACACCGATACGTCCAACGTATTCATTGTAATCAATCGTGCTGATCAGAACCTGAGTATCTGCCTCCGGATCTCCTTCCGGAGCCGGGATATATTTCAGGATTGCTTCAAATAACGGAGCCATATCCTTAGGAGTGTCGTTTAAGTCGATCACAGCATGTCCTGCTTTGGCAGAAGCATACAGGAACGGACAGTCAAGCTGTTCATCAGAAGCACCAAGATCCATAAGAAGTTCCAGAACCTCATCTACAACTTCATCCGGACGGGCTTCCGGACGGTCGATCTTGTTGATACATACGATTACATGAAGGTCAAGTTCCAGTGCTTTCTTAAGAACGAATTTTGTCTGAGGCATAGCACCTTCGAAAGCATCAACGAGAAGAATAACACCGTCTACCATCTTAAGTACACGTTCTACCTCGCCGCCGAAATCAGCATGTCCTGGTGTGTCAATGATGTTGATTTTTGTATTTTTGTAATGAACAGCTGTGTTCTTGGATAAAATAGTGATACCACGTTCACGTTCGATATCATTAGAGTCCATGACACGTTCCTGAACTTCCTGATTCTCACGGAATACACCGCTCTGTTTCAGAAGCTGGTCAACCAGAGTAGTTTTACCATGGTCAACGTGTGCGATAATGGCTACGTTACGAACATCTTCACGTTTTGTTCTCATAAAATGATTTTCCTTTCCTCTTTAAGCTTTGAATGGGTAACTGTTCGGCACACTGGCTGAACAGTTACCGGAATTGTTAATATTCATGTGTTATCAGCAGGATTATTTTGCTGCAAAAGCATTTTTCAAGCACGATATAATCTTGCAGATGAATTTGTTCCTATTATTATGTGTTTTTTCAATAAGTTACCCGAATTTTCAGTTTACCACATTTTCGCCAGATTACAAGGTGTTAAAATAATTTTTTTTATTTTTGCAGATTCTGGTTCTAAATGAGAATGCCTGTACATAACCTTATAAAGAACAATACAAGGTACAGAGGAGCATATGCGGGATCGCTGAAAAAGCAGAGACGATTTACGGTCTGCATTGCAGGCAGGGATTCTGACACAGGTGCTCTACAGGGAAGGAGAACCACATTATGGCAGATAAAATTATTGAAAACAATCAGGTATCTATGATGGGCAAAATTGCAGCAGGCTTTACATTCAGTCATCAGGTCTTTGGAGAAGGCTTCTATATGACTGAGCTGCTGGTCAAAAGGCTCAGTGATTCGGAAGACAGGATTCCGGTGATGGTTTCTGAACGGCTGGTGGATGTAACGCAGGATTATATCGGAGAATATGTGGAAATCCATGGACAGTTCCGCTCATATAACCGCCATGAGGAGAAGCACAACCGTCTCGTGCTTTCAGTATTCAGCAGAGAACTGAAGTTTGTGGAAGAAGAGGATGAAACAGTTCCGGTAAATCAGATTTTTCTGGACGGATATATCTGTAAGCCTCCGGTGTACCGTAAAACTCCTCTTGGAAGAGAAATTGCGGATGTGCTGCTGGCAGTAAATCGTCCGTATGGAAAATCAGATTACATACCATGCATCTGCTGGGGCAGAAATGCCCGCTATGCATCTGCGTTTGAAGTTGGCGGTCATGTCCTGATCTGGGGACGTATCCAGAGCAGAGAATATATGAAACGGATCGGGGAAAATGAAACAGAGAAGAGAGTTGCGTATGAAGTATCTGTAAGCAAGCTGGAATATATGGAATAATTCCATTGCCGCAGGCAATTTGGAATGAATTTTGGCCACGTTACTGTGAACGGAGTGGTTACTGTTCACTGGTGATATCCCGCGAGGTGTTTTTTGTGAGCGAAGGTCACAGAAAACCCGAGACATACCGCGCGAATTTATGCGATTAGCATAGATTCTGTGCATCGCGAAGCGTGTTGCTGAGAACGGAGTGAACAGTAACACGGAGTGAACAGTAACGATTACTGTAAACAGTAACACTTGCAATTCTTCATAAACTGCGGTAATATAAGCGTATTCAGATAACTATGGCAGCCTGCTGTTCCACGAAGCATTCCGGCGTGAATATGCCGGAAGCTCATCGCAGAAGTCGAAAACAGACTGCTGTTTATCATGTCTGTAATGACACAGAGAAGAAGGTACAATTTCAATAACGATAAGAGGAATTGTTTGTTATGGAAAAAGAATTTACAGAGGTTTACTGTGGCGGGGGAAAGGGAAAGACAACTCTGGCGATCGGTCAGTGTCTGAGAGCTTCCGCACAGGGTAAAAGCGTCATTATTATTCAGTTTCTGAAAGGAAGAGAGCGCAGGGAACTGGATTTTCTGGAGGAACTGGATAATCTGGATATTAAGATATTCCGTTTTGAGAAGCATGATGAAGGATATGAGGAACTGAATGAGCAGGAGAAGGCAGAGGAGAAAACCAATATTCTCAATGCTTTGAATTTTGCGCGCAAAGTGATCGCAACGCAGGAATGCGATTTTCTGCTCCTGGATGAGATTCTTGCACTTCCGGATTATGGGATCACTACTGCAGAGGCAATCGGTGATATCCTGAAGATGAAGGACGAGAGTATGCATATTTTGCTTACGGGACGGACGTTACCGGACAGCCTGCGTAAATATGCAGACAGCATAACTACACTGACAACAGAGATTGTATAAGGTGTATAAAACCTGATTATTGTTTATGAATGGGCAGTAATCTGTATGGAAATTACAGAAGAATAAAGGAGGAAGGCAAATGGCAATTTTTAAAGGTGCAGGTGTTGCAATCGTAACCCCTATGTATGAAGATGGCAAGGTTAATTATGATAAACTGGAGGAACTTCTGGAGTATCAGATTGCAAACAGTACAGATGCGATCATTATCTGCGGAACAACAGGAGAATCATCAACGATGACGCATGGAGAGCATCTTAAGACAATTAAGTTTGCAATCGACAAGGTAAACAAACGTGTTCCGGTTATCGCAGGTACAGGTTCCAACTGTACGGAAACTGCAATTATGATGTCAAAGGAGGCTGCTTCTTACGGTGCAGATGCACTTCTTATAGTGACTCCATATTATAACAAGGCGACTCAGAAAGGACTGATCGCTCATTATACAGCTATTGCAGAGGCAGTTCCGGAAACACCGATCATTATGTACAATGTTCCGAGCCGTACAGGTTGTAACATTCAGCCTGCAACAGCAGTAGCTCTGGCTAAAAATGTTAAGAATATTGTTGGTATCAAAGCAGCAAGCGGAGATCTTTCACAGATTGCAACCATGATGTCCATGGCTGATGGCTGCATTGAACTCTACTCCGGAAATGATGATCAGGTACTTCCGATCCTTTCACTTGGCGGACTTGGAGTAATTTCCGTACTTTCTAATGTAGCTCCTAAGGAAACACATGATATGGTTATGAAATTCCTTGAAGGAGATACAAAGGGTGCAGCAGAAATCCAGTTAAAGGCAATCCCGTTAATTCATGCACTGTTCAGTGAAGTAAACCCGATTCCGGTGAAAGCAGCTCTGAATCTGATGGGTAAAGAAGTGGGACCACTTCGTATGCCATTATCCGAGATGGAAGATGCAAACAAGGCAAAACTTGCTGAAGAAATGAAGAATTTCGGAATTAAACTTGCATAAATATAACCGCAGGATTGTTCGGAAAATCAACTTGCCGATATACTGGAATTGAGAGGAATAGACAAATGGTAAAGATTATTATGCATGGCTGTAACGGTCACATGGGTCAGGTAATCTCCGGACTTGTGGAGAAGGATCCGGATGCTGAGATCGTAGCAGGTATCGATGTGGCAGATCAGGGAAAGAACAGCTACCCTGTATATACAAATATGGAAGAATGTCAGGTAGAGGCAGATGCCCTTATCGACTTCTCTTCTGCAAAAGCAACAGATGCACTTCTTGCTTACTGTGAGAAACGCAAACTCCCGGTTGTATTATGTACAACCGGTTTAAGCGAGGAGCAGCTCGCAAAGGTGGAAGAGACATCTAAGAATGTCGCAGTTCTGAAATCTGCAAATATGTCTCTTGGAATCAATACTCTGATGAAACTGCTTCAGGATGCGGCAAAGGTTCTGGCAACAGCAGGATTTGACATGGAGATTGTTGAGAAGCATCACAGACTGAAACTGGATGCACCAAGCGGAACAGCACTTGCACTGGCTGACAGCATTAATGAGGCAATGGATAACCAGTATCATTATATCTATGACCGCAGCCAGAGACGTGAGATGCGGGATGATAAGGAAATCGGTATCTCAGCAGTCCGCGGTGGAACAATCGTAGGAGAACACGAAGTGATCTTCGCAGGTCCGGATGAAGTGATTGAATTTAAGCATACTGCATATTCCAAAGCTGTATTTGGAAAGGGTGCTGTTGAAGCTGCGAAATTCCTTGCAGGCAAACCGGCAGGAAGATATGATATGAGCGATGTTATCAGTGCAAAATAATCAGGAATGCAGTAAAAATTGATAACTGGTAATTTTCAGTATCTTCATAGCAGTGAAATAAAATATATAAAAGGAAAGTGTATCTGATGTTTCAGAACACTTTCCTTTTTTGTAATATTGGCCTGTATGCTGCTATAATAATTCTGATCAATGATTATATGCGTAAGTCAGCAATGTTCTGGAATCCTGCCAGCGGGCAGAAGATGAATCTGCACCCAGGACAACAGAAATATAGGTGTTTCCCCTTGCGGAATAAGAAAGTCCGACAAAACAATAGCCTGCTTTGTTGGTATAGCCTGTTTTCATACCCTGAACTCCCGGAACATTGCCGAGCAGGGCGTTGGTGGTGCCGATAGAATAGCTTCTGCCGGTGTTGAGATTAGAGAAAGAATAATAGCCGGTGCTTACCAGTTTGCGGAACATAGGCTTTTTGATCGCATACTGGGCAATTTTTGCCAGGTCAGAAGCTGTTGTGTAATGGTTATACCCTGCATCCAGACCATTTGGGGTTGCGAAATGTGTATTCGTACATCCGATCTCTGCTGCTTTTTTATTCATTAATTTAACAAACTTTGCAGTGGAACCGCTGACGTGTTCGGCAATGGCAACTGCGGTGTCGTTGTGGGAGGGAAGCATCAGGGAATAAAGCAGATCTTTCAGATAAAATATTTCTCCTGCATTTGCATAAAGCTTGCTGGGTTCAATAGATGCTGCGTAAGGGGAGAACTTTACTTTTTCGTTTAATTTGCAGTTTTCAAGTGCAAGGATACAGGTCATAATCTTGGTTGTGCTGGCGTTGGCATGAGCAACATTTTCATTTTTGCCATAAATAATCTGACCGGTATCTGCATTCATGAGAAGTGCACAGTCAGAGGAAAGGGAATAATTTAATCCGGTGTGGGTGACAGTACCATTCTGGTTAAAGTAATAGTAAGTTCCCTTGATCTTGTGTTTTCCTGTAACTGCTTTTCCGTCTTTGCCGAAATAGTATTTCTTTCCGGATTTGTCAGTGTACCATCCGGTAACCATGGCACCGTCTTTACCGACATAGTAATAATTTCCTTTATATTTGATAAGAGAATTCTTTATCAGATATCCCTGAGATCTGGTTCCGAAATAATAATTTTTGCCTTTGATCGTATGCCAGCTGCACCAGCGGTGTCCGAGTTTGTTAAAATAATAGGTCTTTTTGTCAATTTTCAGAAATACATTTTTGGCGATGGTTTTATCATCATAGCGGTAAATCCAGTAATCGCCGTCTTTTACAAATTTTCCCGATGCTGCGATATCAGGTTTCTGAAGTGTGGATGCATAGATAGTAGAAACACTGCAGGTAAACAGCAGGAAAAGTGCAGCCAGAAATATGAAAACAGAGCTGCGAAGTGAATGGTTCCTTTTTCTTTTCATGATAACCCCCTGTAAATATGAGTTATAGATATTCCGTAAAATACTGCAGTCAATCCATCTCATTAATGAGTGAAATTCTGCTATGGCAACTTGTCGGTACGCTAGATTGTGGGAGTATATATGTACGGAGTAATCTGTTTTGTGTTATTTAAATCATAGCATGAAAAGTAAATTTTTTCCAGAATAGTATTGAGTTTTTGGTACATATTAAAAACATAATATAAAAACATGAAAAGACGGAGAGGTTCTGCTGCATGGACCGGCAGAATGCTTTCCGGGAACAGGAGATGAATATGGGAATAAAGGTAAAAAAGATTCTGACAGGTACAGCACTTATTATGTCACTGTGCATGTTCACAGCATGTGGAAATGCAAATAAAGCAGCTGATGAGGCAGACACAAACGAAGAAAATATGACGGATAATAATGCTGCAAACGATGATAACATGGAAAATAACGCAGGAGAAAACAATACAAATGGAAATAGCACATCGGGAAACAATGCGGCAGATAATAATGTAAATAATGGTGGAACCGTCACAGACAATGGAACTGCCGCAGAGGATGAAGCTGCAGAAAATGAGACAAAACAGAATAGCAATGCAACAGATAACACTGCGATAATGCCAGAATTGATGAAAACAACAACGGTGACGGCACAGTATCCGGAGAATTGGGAAACAGCGTCAAAGATCTGGGCGAAGGGGTAGGTAATGCTGTAGAAGATGTGGGTGATGCTGTTGGCAATGCGGCAGAAGGAAGATAGACATCAGGAATAATTTATGGTATTATCGTGTTAAATCGGTAAAATTTAAATAGTGTACTCCCGAAGTTTTTATTGCATTTGTTTTTGCATCTAACTATAGCAATCATTGTAAATAATGCATATTGATTCAGCTCATCAGAGCGTGAAATCCGTTACTGTGAACGGAGTGAACAGTAACTGAAATCCTGCGTCAGCACGCCTGCAGATATCTTCCTTGTCTTTCGCACTCTGCTGAACTGTCTCAAATGCATTAATTTAAGAGGCTTGCTATAAGTACAAAAATATTCTGAGAGTACATATAACGGATATGGAGGTACGGATTTTATGAAATTTCGCCCATGTATTGATATACATAATGGAAAAGTAAAGCAGATTGTAGGTGGGAGCCTTACGGACGTACAGGATCAGGCAAGTGAGAATTTTGTATCTGAGCAGGATGCATCTTTCTATGCAGAATTATATAAAAAGGCAGGGATAAAAGGAGGACATGTAATTCTGTTAAATGGTCATGACTCCCCATACTATGAATCAACAAAAGAACAGGCGATTCTTGCATTACATACTTATCCGGGAGGATTACAGATCGGCGGAGGAGTGAACCCGGAAAATGCAGGGGAATATCTTAGTGCAGGTGCCAGTCATGTAATCGTTACATCTTATGTATTTAAAGATGGAAGGATTTCCTGGGAAAATTTGAACAAAATGAAAGAGACTGTGGGAAAAGAGAAACTGGTTCTTGACCTGAGCTGTCGCAGAAAAGATGGAAAATACTATATTGTGACAGACCGCTGGCAGAAATTTACAGATGTCACTATGACACTGGATATTATGAAAGAACTGGGAAGTTACTGCGATGAGTTTCTGGTCCATGCAGTAGATGTGGAGGGAAAGGCACGCGGAGTTGAAACAGAACTTGCATCTCTGCTGGGGGAGTATAAAGGAAATCCGGTTACTTACGCAGGTGGAGTTGGCTCCATGAAGGATATTGAGGATCTGCGAAAATATGGAAAAGACAGACTGGATGTCACAGTAGGCAGTGCATTGGATCTTTTTGGCGGAAATATTTCATTCTCAGAACTGATTAAACTTTAACTAATTTTTATAGTAATCTCAGGAATCACAGTGAAAATGTACAGAACAATTACAGAATTTTTGCTATTTCCCCATAATGACAAAGGAACTTTAAAGTTATTTCTGAAGTAAACAGAAAAAATGTGAAATTTTAATAAAATAGTGTTAAAATTCAAAAATGTGTGTTATAATAGGTTCATCAAACAGCAAAGGGGATGGAAGCATGAAGTTTATCATCAGCGGAAAAAATATTACAGTTACAGAAGGTCTTAAGACAGCAGTCCAGGACAAGCTCAGTAAACTGGAAAGGTATTTCACTCCTGACACCGAAGTTGTAGTAACTTTAAGTGTTGAAAAAGAAAGACAGAAAATTGAAGTGACAATCCCTGTAAAAGGAAATATCATTCGTTCCGAACAGGTAAGCAATGACATGTATGTATCAATCGATCTGGTAGAGGAAGTCATTGAACGTCAGCTTCGCAAGTACAAAAATAAAATCGTAGACAAACAGCAGGCAGCAGCCAACTTCCAGAAAGCATATCTGGACAAGGACTACGATGAGGATGAAGAAGTTAAGATCATCCGTACCAAGAAATTCGGAATCAAACCAATGTATCCGGAAGATGCATGCGTACAGATGGAACTGCTCGGACATAATTTCTTTGTATTCTACAATGCAGAGACAGAGCAGGTAAATGTAGTTTACAAACGTAAAGGCAATACTTACGGTCTGATCGAACCGGAATTCTAAATCTGCTTATAAGATCAAAAATATGAAACATAGACAGCCATAAAAAAGTTTTCATAAAGAAAAGCTTCCTTACAGAGAGACAAAATGCCACCCTGTAAGGGAGCTTTTTTGTCAGGAAAAATATATACCTTTAGCGCATAAGGAATGCTTTGACGCAGTGGCCTAAATATGTTAAAATATCAAAAGATATTATGAAATTTGTAACTGATCAGCAGTTAAAAAATTACAAGTTGAAATTCATTCCGGATTGCCTGCGGCAATGGAATATTGACTTGTATATTCTGGTGGAAGTTCTGTTGGAATGGATTGCTGAAGAATAGTTACCGAAATTTTATAAATGAAGAAGTGTAAAAAGAAGGAAGGAGCACAAAAATCATGAGAAAAGCCGGAGTATTGATGCCAGTTTCCGCACTTCCGTCCCGTATTGGTGCCGGGGAACTTGGAGAATCTGCATTCCATTTTATCGAGTTATTAAAGGAGAATCATGTAAAAATATGGCAGATATTGCCACTGAATCCGGTTGGTTATGGTAATTCCCCATACCAGCCATACTCCTCCTGTGCAGGGGATGAGTTATATATCAGTCTTGATGCGCTTGCAGAGGAAGGTCTGTTAAAGGAACATCCAAAGGAATTTCAGGAGAGAGCTACAAGAGTAGATTATGAGGCTGTCCGCCAGTACAGAGAGCCTTTCTTAAGAACCGCATTTGATGTTTTTACAGAGAAAAAGCGACAGGAAGAAACAGCATATAAAGAATTTGCTTCACAGGAATGGGTATATGAGTATGGTGTGTTCCGCGCATTAAAGAAAGCAAATAACGGAGAATGCTGGAATGACTGGCCGGAAGAAGATAGAACCTGGCCGGAGAACAGACAGAAGTTACCGGCAGAGGTGGAGACAGAGGCACAGTATCAGATGTTTCTTCAGTATATTTTCTACACACAGTGGATGAAGGTGAAGAAGGCTGCAAACGATGCTGGAATCCAGATTATGGGAGATGTTCCTTTCTATGTGGGACAGGATTCTGTAGACGTATGGGGTGGAAAAGATAACTTTCTTCTTGATACAGATGGACGTCCGATCTTCATCGCCGGAGTACCGCCTGATTATTTCAGTGCTACAGGGCAGAGATGGGGAAATCCGATCTATGACTGGGAGCATATGAAGGAACAGGATTACAGATTCTGGGTGGACAGGATCGGCTATAGCAACAAATTGTTTGATATTATAAGGATCGACCATTTCCGGGCATTTGATACATACTGGAAAATTCCGGCAGACTGCCCGACTGCTATTGACGGTGAATGGATTGAGGCACCGGGATATGAGGTCATTGATACACTTCAGAAAGAAATTCCGGGATTAGATCTGGTAGCAGAGGATCTGGGACTGCTTCGTCCGGAGGTTCTGATGCTGAAAGATCATTATCATCTGAAGGGAATGAAGATTCTGATCTTCTCCATAGAAACAGGTGGAAAATATGCCCGAGATACCTTCCATGATGTGGAAAACATGATTTTTTACACAGGAACGCATGACAATGATACGATCATGCAGTGGTATGGAAATATGAGTGCCGCAGCCAGAAGAAAAATCCGCAGGATGTTAAAGAAGGCGGGAGCATCACAGGGCTCTGTCAAGGACAGATTCCTGCAGTATACCATGCAGAATCAGGCAGAATATGCGATCATTCCGTTGGCAGATATTCTTGGGCTTGGAAAAGAGGGACATATCAACACACCGGGAACCATTGGTTCTCCGAACTGGGAGTGGCATTTACCGGATTTTATACAGGCCAAAAAGGAACTGCAGAAATTTGGCAGACTGATCGTGGATACAAAGCGATAAATTTTGGTGACTCCGTAATTTTCTTGGTTTGTTCATGAAAAATTCATTGTTTTCCATAACGGAAAGTGTTAGAATATACAAGTATTGTGTATTATAGTAAGCGTTTGTAATGTTCGCATGCTGCTGACATGTCTGCTGTGGACGGAGTGAACAGAAATTATTCCGCACAGTAGCAATTGTTATATGGCAGCAATGCTTGTATAAAAAAGAAATAAACAGGAGTAAAACCTAATATGAATATGTTTTCAAAAGTATTCGGGACCCGCAGCCAGCGAGAGGTTAAGCGTATCATGCCTCTGGTTGAGAAAATTGAGAGCCTGCGCCCGGACATGCAGAAGTTAAGCGACGAAGAACTCAGAGGAAAAACAAGAGAATTTAAGAAACGTCTTGAAGAGGGAGAGACACTGGATGATCTGCTTCCTGAGGCATTTGCGGTTGTACGTGAAGCAGGCAAGCGTGTTCTTGGAATGGAACATTTCCGTGTGCAGCTTATCGGTGGTATCATTCTCCATCAGGGACGTATCGCAGAGATGAGAACAGGTGAAGGTAAAACACTTGTCGCTACACTTCCGTCATATTTAAATGCACTGGAAGGCAAAGGTGTGCATGTCGTAACAGTCAACGATTACCTGGCTAAACGAGATGCGGAAGAAATGGGAAAGATCCATGAGTTTCTTGGCCTGACAGTCGGTGTTGTTTTAAATGATATGAAGCAGGATGAGCGTCGTGCTGCATATAACTGTGATGTTACCTATGTTACGAACAACGAACTCGGTTTCGATTATCTGCGTGACAACATGGTTATCTATAAAGAACAGTTGGTACAGAGAGATCTGCACTACTGTATCATCGATGAGGTCGACTCCATTCTCATCGACGAGGCACGTACCCCTCTGATCATTTCCGGACAGAGCGGTAAGTCAACCAAGTTATACGAGGCCTGCGATATCCTTGCTCAGCAGTTAGAGCGCGGTGAAGCCAGCCATGAGATGACCAAGATGGCAGCCATCATGGGTGAAGAAGTTATCGAGACAGGTGACTTCGTTGTAAATGAAAAAGATAAGATCGTAAACCTTACAGAGCAGGGCGTTCATAAGGTTGAGAAATTTTTCCATATTGAAAACCTGGCAGATCCGGAGAATCTGGAGATTCAGCATAATATTACACTTGCACTTCGTGCCCATAACCTGATGCATAAGGATCAGGATTATGTAGTTAAAGATGATGAAATCCTTATTGTTGATGAATTCACCGGACGTATCATGCCGGGACGCCGTTACTCAGATGGTCTTCATCAGGCAATCGAAGCGAAAGAGCATGTTAAGATCAAACGTGAGAGCAAGACTCTGGCAACCATCACTTTCCAGAACTTCTTTAATAAATATGATAAGAAGGGCGGTATGACCGGTACAGCTGTCACAGAGGAGAAAGAATTCCGTGATATCTATGCAATGGACGTTGTAGAGATCCCGACTAACAGACCGGTTATCCGAGTTGACCATGAAGATGCTGTTTATATGACAAAGAAAGAGAAATTCAACGCAGTTGTCAATGCTGTAGTGGAAGCTCATGCGAAACAGCAGCCTGTACTGGTCGGTACTATTACGATTGAAACTTCCGAGCTTCTCAGCCGTATGCTGAAGAGACAGGGAATCAAACATAATGTATTGAATGCCAAGTTCCATGAACTTGAGGCAGAGATTGTCTCACAGGCAGGTCAGGCAGGAGCAGTTACGATCGCCACTAACATGGCTGGTCGTGGTACAGATATCAAGCTGGATGATGTGGCAAGAAATGCAGGTGGTCTGATGATCATCGGTACAGAACGTCATGAGTCCAGACGTATTGATAATCAGCTTCGCGGACGTTCCGGACGTCAGGGAGATCCGGGTGAATCCCGTTTCTATATTTCCCTGGAAGATGACCTGATGCGTCTGTTCGGTTCTGAGAGACTGATGAAGATCTTTACATCTCTTGGTGTTGCAGAGAATGAACAGATTGAGCACAAGATGCTTTCCAATGCAATTGAGAAAGCTCAGGAGAAGATTGAGTTTAACAACTTTGGTATCCGTAAGAATCTTCTTGATTATGACCAGGTAAACAATGAACAGCGTGAGATCATCTACAAAGAACGTCGTCAGGTTCTCGACGGTGAGAATATGCGCGAAGCAATCTATAAGATGATCCAGGATACAGTGGATACTTATGTTGATATGTGTTTCTCTGATGATGTAGATTCTGAAGAGTGGGATCTGAATGAATTTAACGGTGTTCTTACTCCGATCATTCCGATCAGACCGCTTACAGCTGAGAGTGTAAAAGGCAAGAAACGCGATGAGATCAGACATGAACTGAAAGAAGAGGCAGTGAAGCTCTATGAAGAAAAAGAAGCAGAGTTCCCGGAACCGGAGCAGCTTCGTGAATTAGAGCGAGTTGTACTTCTGAAATGCATTGACAGCAAGTGGATGGATCACATTGATGATATGGAAATCCTTCGTCAGGGTATCGGACTTGCTGCTTATGGACAGAGAGATCCGGTTGTTGAATATAAAATGAGTGCATTTGATATGTTCAACGAGATGATCACATCCATTCAGGAAGATACTCTTCGTATGCTGTACCATGTACATGTAGAGCAGAAGATCGAGCGTGAACAGGTAGCTAAAGTTACCGGAACAAACAAGGATGACAGTGCCGGTCCTAAGAAACCAGTTCAGAGAAAAGAAATCAAAGTATATCCGAACGATCCCTGCCCATGTGGAAGCGGTAAGAAATACAAACAGTGCTGTGGACGTAAGAATAAGGTCTGACTCGTTTATCTCAGTTGAGAAGACTCCCATTTCTGTATGTGGTGAGTTCATTACTACAGAGCGGGCAGTAATGATTTTGTAAAAAGAACATTGTGAGCAGATCATGTCTGCTGCAAAATAAAAGGGCTGAATCATGAGGCCCTTTTATCGTGCGCAAAAACACGTTAGCGCGTTGAATTGGCAGATTGTGAATATCTGTCTGAACTGTTCAGTACATCCACAGCTATGTGATTATGATTGATGAACAGTCACATAACAATTCCATAAAGGGGGAAAAACAGTATGAAAAGAGAGTCTTTCGGCTCACGCCTTGGTTTTATCCTGGTGTCAGCAGGATGTGCCATCGGTATTGGAAACGTGTGGAAGTTTCCGTATATCTGCGGGGCATATGGAGGCGCGGCCTTTATCCTGATCTACTTATGTTTTCTGGTTATTCTCGGTATTCCGGTTCTGGTAGCAGAATTTGCGGTAGGACGGGGAAGCCACACAAGTGTTGCGAAATGTTTTGACAAACTGGCACCTGCAGGAAGCTGCTGGAAGCCATTGAAATTTATTGGTATTATTGGATGTTATATGCTGATGATGTTTTACACAACAGTAGGAGGATGGATGATCTACTATTGTGTGAAGAGTCTGCGGGGAGATTTCGTTGGAGCGACTCCGGAAGCAGTAACACAGTCTTTTTCCGATATGCTGGGAAATGCACCGACGATGATGTTATGGATGGTGATCATCTGTCTGATCGGATTTGCAGTCTGTTTCATGGGATTGCAGAATGGTATTGAAAAAATCTCCAAAGTAATGATGAGTGCACTGCTTATCATTATGGTGATCCTTGCGGTTCATTCAGTAATGATGGAAGGTGCGGGAGAAGGAATCCGCTTCTATCTGGTTCCTGATTTTCAGAAGATTAAGGAAGCAGGAGTTGGTAATGTAGTATTTGCGGCATTGAGTCAGTCATTCTTTACATTATCCATTGGTATTGGTGCCATGCTGATCTTCGGAAGTTATCTGGACAAATCCAGAAGCCTTACCGGAGAGGCGGTAAGCATCACCGTACTTGATACCTTTGTTGCGCTGACAGCAGGATTTATCATTATTCCGGCATGCTTCTCCTATGGAATCCAGCCGGATGCAGGTCCAAGCCTTATCTTTATCACTCTGCCCAATATTTTTGCAAAGATGAGCGGAGGGGCTTTGTGGGGAAGTCTGTTCTTCCTGTTTCTGACATTTGCTGCGGTTTCAACGATCATTGCTGTATTTGAGAACCTGATCGTGTTTAATATGGAACTGTTTGGCTGGAACCGTAAAAAGAGTGTTGTTGTCTGCGCAGTTCTTGTTGTGATCTTAAGCATTCCATGTGTACTTGGATTCAATGTACTTTCCGGATTCCAGCCATTCGGAGATGGAAGCAACATCATGGATCTGGAAGACTTTATTGTTTCTAATAACTTTCTTCCTCTTGGAAGTCTTGGTTACCTTCTGTTTTGTACCAGAAAGAACGGATGGGGATGGGACAATTTTATTGCAGAGGTGAATGCCGGTACAGGCATGAAATTTCCGAAATGTCTGAAAAATTATGTTGCCTATGGAATTCCGGCGATTATCATTGTGATCTATCTGAAAGGTTACTATGATAAATTTGCAGGTCTGGGAACAGCAGCACTGGCCGGATGGATGATCGTGGCACTGGTACTGCTGGGATTCGTATTCTACTGTGCGACAGCGAAGAAGAAAGTGAAACAGTAAGCGGAGCGCGAATATCTGCCCGACCTGAGAACAATAAAAGATGTAATTATGTCTGAGAAGAAAGATTCTTTCAGACATGGTTACATCTTTTTTGTGTTATGGAATTGTTGTGTAAAGGTAGTGGATGCATTATTTTAGAGGATTGCTATAATGAGGCAGTTCTTCGCTGGGGTTGGTTTTGAACTGTTTACGGTATGCCCGGGAAAAAGTGCTGTATTCTGCGAACCCGCTTTCCTGTGCTGCTTTTGTCACAGGCATTCCATTTGAGATCAGAGTACGTGCCATAAGAAGCCGCTTGTTTACAATATAATTATGAAGGGTATAGCCGGTTTCTTGTTTGAACTTCCGCATCAGATGGTACTTGCTTACATAATATCTGGCAGAAAGCGTTTCTACAGATAGATCTTCTTTCAGATTGTGGTTGATATACTGAAGGATACTGGCAATCTGCGAGTCAAAGGTGTAGGATTTTTTATCAAAAATGTACTGCTTTTCCAGAAAGATACGGTTCAGATAAACCATAAACTGAAGAAAAAGTGACTGTGTCAGGATTTCTCTTCCATATTCATCGGATTTTGCAGAATTTTCCAGTTCAAACAGGATGTCTTTCATCTTTTCCTGAAGAGCAGAGTTCAGACGTACCAGATTATAGCTTCGGTCATTTGCTTTCTGGAAGCATTTCAGCAGTTCCTGCCAGGGAATATCGTTTTGGATCCAGAGAATAAAACGTTCATATGGAACAGACGGATCAATCTCCGGGCGGTGGATGGCATGGCGGTTTACCAGAAGAATGTCCCATGGTTTCAGTTGATAAGCTTTTCCTTCTATATGATAAGCAGCCTTGCCGGAGATGAAGATAACTACCTTGTGAAAATCATGATAATGGTAAGAGAATTCCTTTCTGGTCTGGTCTTTAAGATGAAAAAGTCGGAATTGTTCGTTCAGGTATCCTGTTTTTTCTGTCTGATAGAACTGTTCTGATAATAACATATCTGCCTCCGATATCTGCAATGATTATTTAATCGAATCAAGCAAGTCCCATGTGGAGATTGTGAAAAGAAATAAGCAGTGGAAAGCAATAAGCGGAGGGAAAAGTTTGATTCATGGTATAATCATATCATTTAATGCGCGAATGTACAATTATTACTAAGAATGTAACAAATAGTAACGAATATATTTTATAATTTCTGAGAAAATATGCTACAAAGATATTGACATTATTACACGATAATAGTATCATACAATTACAAAGTAATCGTAAAAACTTTGTAACTATTTCGAAATAGGGTAAAGAAATAGAAAACTGAACAGAGAGGAGCGATGCTGCTGTAAGGCTGTTATATCAGAGAACTGATATAATGGTCTTTTTTGTAATACCTACAGAGCATTTTTTGCAATGTTTTAAGCATTTTACTCTATATACATGGTAAAAACAATAAAATATAATGAATATAAAGTCAGGATGTGATATGAGAAAATTACCTGACACAAAATTTAACCGAATCAAGTAAGTCCCTGCTTCAATTGCGAAGAGCAATAAGCAGTGGGTGGGGACTCAGACAAGTGGCGAAGTGAGTTGGAAAGATTGCCCGACAATTGATTATCGATGCAGATACAAAAGCGGGAAGTATCCGGGATTATAAATCAGAAGGAGAGATATGGTTATGGCAAATACAATTATTATGAGTAAATATCAGGGACTTGGAAACGATTATCTGATTCTTGATCCGAAGAAAAATCAGGTACAGCTTCAGGGAAAGAAGATTGCACTTCTCTGCCAGAGAGGATTTGGGCTTGGCGCTGACGGTGTGCTCTATGGACCGGTAGAAATTGATGGGAAATTGGGTGTGCGTATTTTTAACGCAGACGGAAGTGAATCTGCCATCAGTGGAAACGGCGTGCGTATTTTTGCCAAATATCTGATGGATAATGGATATATTACTGAGAAAAAATTTGACATTGAAGCTATGTCAGGCACGATTCATGTGGAATGCCTGAACAGCCGGGCAACGGAATTTAAAGTAAACATAGGAAAACCATCTTTTATCTCCAGCGATATCCCTGTTTCCGGTGAAGTTCGTGAAGTAATTAAGGAGAATTTCGTATTCCATGGAAAAGAATACAAGGCTACCTGCCTGACAGTTGGTAATCCACACTGCATTATTTTTACTGACAATGTAAGTGCAGAAGCTGTAAAGAATCTGGGACCTTATGTGGAAAATGCAGATGAATTTCCGGAGAGGATGAACCTGCAGATTTGCCGTCAGGTCGACAAGGGAAATCTGGAGATTGAAATCTGGGAAAGAGGTTCCGGATATACAAAGGCTTCCGGAACAGGAAGCTGTGCGGCGGCAGCGGCAGCCTATAAGCTGGGGCTGGTAGAATCCCGTATTAATGTAAATCAGCCAGGCGGAATGATACAGATCGATATGGAAGAGGACGGAACCATCTATATGACAGGAACAGTGGGATATATTGCAGATATAAGTGTTGCAGAGAGCTTCTTCTCATAAATTACACAGACTTTATGCGTAATTCAGTGTAAAGTATGATTACCCACAGTGTGAAATGATTGTTATGATAAATGATCATTTCACGCTGTGGGTAATTCTTTGTTTGTAATTTGCTTAAAGATATGGTATTATTTTAAACGAATTATTTACTAGGACTGCTATAATCTATAGCAATTCAGTCGGTTATCCACAGGGAGTCCGACAGAGAATATTTATAATAAGAAAGTGGGTGAAGCTGTGGTTGAATTAGACCAGTTCAAGAGCATTCTTGCGACTTATACAGAACCATTAGTGGAAGTGAGGGATTCACTTTGACCTGGCTAACAAAGAGCAGAAGGTCGAAGAATTAGAGCGCGAAATGGAAGCGCCTGATTTCTGGGATGATGCAGAAGTTTCCCAGAAGAAAATGAAAGAATTAAAAGACATGAAAGATGACATGGAGACCTATCAGAATCTGGTTACACAGATGGAAGATATGGAAACCATGATCGAGATGGGATATGAGGAGAACGATCCTGCACTGATTCCTGAGATTCAGGAAATGCTGGATGAGTTTCAGAAGGATTTTGACAATATCCGTATCAAGACACTTCTTTCCGGAGAATATGACAGTGAGAATGCTATCATTAAGTTGAATGCAGGTGCAGGCGGAACAGAGGCCTGTGACTGGTGCAGTATGCTTTACCGTATGTACAGCCGTTGGGCAGATAAGAAAGGATTTACCCTGGAAGTGCTGGATTATCTGGACGGCGATGAGGCAGGTATCAAATCGGTTACTTTCCAGGTAAACGGAACAAATGCTTACGGTTATCTGAAATCAGAGAAGGGAGTTCACCGTCTGGTGCGTATTTCTCCTTTCAATGCAGCAGGTAAGCGACAGACATCTTTTGTATCCTGTGATGTTATGCCGGATATCAAGAAGGATCTGGATGTAGAGATCAATGACGATGAGATCCGTATTGATACTTATCGAAGCAGTGGTGCCGGCGGTCAGCATATCAACAAGACATCATCTGCCATCCGTATCACACATTATCCTACCGGAATCGTGGTACAGTGTCAGAATGAACGTTCTCAGCACATGAATAAAGATAAAGCCATGCAGATGCTGAAAGCCAAGCTGTATCTTCTCAAGCAGCAGGAGGCAGAGGAAAAACTCTCCGGTATCCGCGGTGAGGTGACAGATATCGGATGGGGAAATCAGATCCGTTCTTATGTTATGCAGCCATATACCATGGTAAAGGATCATCGTACAAACGAGGAGACCGGAAATGTGGATGCAGTACTTGACGGAGGAATTGATATTTTCATCAATGCATATCTGAAATGGATCGCACTGAAGAAATAAAAGAATAAAAAAGGCTGTCTGAAATCAGGACAGCCTTTTTCGTGTTGAGGCATAATGATTTTACACAATGATTCAGCAGAATATATTTCTTGCGTATTTTTGTGTGGTGTGATAATATATCCAGTGTGTAAAAACAAATGTCTTTAAAGAACGGACAGGTAAATTGATATGCAGAAACCAGTAACAGAGAAAAAGAAATATTTTGTAGTGAGGGAACGAGCAGTTCCGGAAGTCCTGCTGAAGGTGGTGGAGGCAAAGAAGCTTCTGGACTCCGGCAAAGTGGACACTGTACAGGATGCAGCAGAGCGCACAGGAATCAGCAGAAGCTCTTTCTACAAATACAAAGATGATATTTTTCCATTTCATGAAGAGACAAGGGGAAAGACGATCACCTTTATTATCCAGATGGACGATGAACCGGGGCTTTTGTCGGTTGTCCTGCAGACGATTGCACGGTTTCATGGAAACATTCTCACCATTCATCAGAGTATTCCTATCAATGGGGTTGCCACACTTACTCTGAGTGTGGACATTCTTCCGGGCGAGGGGGATGCAGAAGCAATGGTAGAGACGATTGAACAGAATGAAGGAATTCATTATCTGAAAATATTAGGCAGGGAGTAAAAGAAAATGATCAATGTAGCAATTTTAGGATATGGCACAGTTGGAAGCGGTGTATTTGAAGTATTAAATGAAAATAAAGAGAGCATTTCCAGACGTGCCGGACAGGAACTTCATGTAAAATATGTTCTGGATCTTCGTGATTTTCCGGGACAGCCGGTAGAGAAGGTTCTGGTCCATGATTATGAACAGATCGTCAGTGATCCGGAAGTAGATATTGTAGTAGAGGTTATGGGCGGTGTGGAGCCTGCTTATACTTTTGTAAAGAAGGCACTTCTGGCAGGAAAAAATGTCTGCACTTCCAATAAGGCTCTGGTTGCAAAGCATGGCCGCGAGCTGATGGATATTGCAAAGGAAAATAGCATTAACTTCTTATTTGAAGCAAGCTGTGGCGGCGGAATCCCGATCATTCGTGTCATCAATTCTTCCCTTACAGGAGATGAGATTGACGAAGTGACAGGTATCCTGAACGGAACTACCAACTACATGCTTTATAAGATGAGCACAGAAGGCTGTGAATTTGACACTGTATTAAAGGAAGCACAGCAGAAGGGTTATGCAGAGGCAGATCCTACCGCTGACGTGGAAGGATATGATGCATGCCGTAAGATCGCAATCCTTTCCTCTCTTGCTTATGAGAGATATTTTGATTTTGAAGATATTTATACAGAGGGAATTACAAAGATCACACCTGAAGATATGGAGTATGCTGCGAAGCTTGGCAGAACCATCAAACTTCTTGGAACCAGCCGCAGACTGGCAGACGGAACCTGTTATGCAATGGTAGCACCGTTTATGCTCGGCCAGAACAGCCCTCTTTACAGTGTAAATGATGTGTTTAATGCAGTATTTGTACATGGAAATATGCTTGGAGATGCCATGTTCTATGGAAGCGGTGCAGGTAAACTGCCTACAGCAAGTGCTGTAGTTGGTGATATTGTGGATGCCGCAAAACATCTCCATGTTAATATTGTGACAAACTGGAACAGCACTCCGGCAGTACTGAAACCACTGGATGAAGTGACAGGAAAGTTTTTCGTGAGAATCAAAAAAGAAGCAGCAGAAGAAGCGAAGAAGGTATTTGGTGATGTTGAGATCATCAGCCTGGGACAGCTTCCACAGGAATGTGCATTTATCACTGATGAAATGACACAGGGAGCATTTGAAGAGAAACTGGCTCAGATCGGAGATCAGGTACTTGCAAAGATTCGAGTTAAAGATTGATAAACTGACAGATTTCGTGTATCATATAGTGTGCCTGATAAGGTGGACACTGATACAATACTTCAGATAAATATTTGTACAGTGATTACTGTAAACAGAACAGGAAAGGGAAGATATGAGAATCTTCTCTTTCCTGTAAACTTATTATGGAGGAAGTAAAACAATGTTGATTGTCAAGAAATTTGGCGGTACATCGGTTGCAAATAAAGAACGTATCTTTAATGTTGCCAGCCGCTGTATAGAAGAGTACAGAAAAGGAAATGACGTGGTTGTCGTTCTGTCCGCAATGGGGAAATATACGGATGAACTGATCACTATGGCAAGGGATGTCAATGAGAAACCGCCGAAAAGAGAGATGGATATGCTCTTTACCATCGGAGAACAGATGTCTGTTGCACTGATGGCAATGGCGATGGATAAACTGGGAGTTCCTGCGGTTTCCCTGAATGCTTTTCAGGTTTCCATGCATACGACAAGCAGTCATGGAAATGCACGTTTAAAAAGAATTGATACAGAGCGTATCAGAAGAGAGCTGGACAGCAAAAAGATTGTAATAGTTACCGGCTTCCAGGGAGTTGACAAGTATGATGATTATACGACTCTTGGAAGAGGCGGTTCTGACACAACAGCGGTTGCTCTTGCGGCTGCTCTTCATGCAGATGCCTGTGAAATCTATACAGATGTAGATGGTGTTTACACAGCAGATCCGCGTAAGGTTCCGAAAGCAAGAAAGCTCAAAGAGATCACTTACGATGAAATGCTTGACCTTGCGACTCTCGGGGCAGGTGTGCTTCACAACCGTTCTGTGGAGATGGCGAAGAAATATGGCGTGCCGCTTGTGGTACGTTCAAGTTTAAACAACAGTGAAGGAACTGTGGTAAAGGAGGAAGTTACAGTGGAGAGAATGTTGATCAGCGGTGTTGCGCTGGATACAGATGCAGTGAGAATTGCGGTAATCGGATTAAAGGATGAGCCGGGTGTAGCTTTTAAATTATTTGATACCCTTGCGAAGAAGAATATTAATGTAGATGTGATCCTGCAGTCTATCGGACGTGCGGGCAGAAAGGATATTTCTTTCACAGTCGATGGAAATGATCTGGATGATGCAGTTGCAGTTCTGGATGCAAATCAGGCAAGACTTGGATTTGCAGAGCTTCATTCTGAGAGAAATATTGCGAAGCTTTCCATCGTAGGTGCAGGAATGATGAGTAATCCCGGAGTAGCTGCAAAGATGTTTGAGAGCCTCTATAATGAGGGCGTAAACATCAATATGATCTCTACATCCGAGATTCGTGTGACAGTTCTGATCAATGAAAAGGACGGCGTGCGCGCAATGAATGCGGTACATGATGCCTTTGGTCTGGCAGACTGATTTAGGAGAATTACATGACATCGAGACGTGAATTAAAAAACTATGCGAAGCAGGCCATGTCAGGAAAATATGGGATACTGATCCTGGCATTTGTTGCAGTTCAGGCGCTGGCCCTGATCAGCAGCATGATATCTTCGGCTTTATTTCCGGGAGAGGAAACAATTGATATTGTGTTGTCGTATGCATTTACATTTATTCTGACTCTGCTGATCAATGTGGTAGCGGCAGGTATGAATTATATGTATCTGAATATTGCCAGAGGGAAAGCATATTCATTAAATGATCTGTTTTATTTTTACAGACATCACCCGGACAGAGTGATCGTTGCCGGATTTTTTATGGCAGTACTGAATCTGCTTACCATGCTGCCCTATACGATTTACAGTAATGCGAATCTTCCGGGTGAAGATGCTTCTGTGGAGGTGCTGATTACCTGGCTGTATACAGGTGTTGTTCTGATGATCGTTGGAATGATTGTTTATCAGATTCTGGTCATTCCTCTGGAGATGACTTATTATATTCTGGCAGATAAGCCGGAATTGAAAAGTACAGAGGCTATGAAAGAGAGTCTGGAGATGATGCATGGAAACTTCGGAAGATATCTGATGCTGAAGATAAGCTTTATTCCATTGATGTTTCTTTCTGTTTTTACATTCTATATTGCACTTTTGTGGATATTTCCATATATGGCCATGACAGAAGTAATGTTCTATCGTGATCTGACAGGGGAGCTTAAAGTGCAGAAAGAGGAAGAAGAACGTGTGGCACGAGACTATGTGAATCCCATGTTTGACAGCTATTCACAGAACGAACAGCCACAGGAAGATCAGACGCATCCGCAGCAGTTCTGGAGTGTGACAGGTGATTCATCAGTGGCTTCGGATGAGAACAAAGAAGTGCAGAATAATGCAGCAAGTGAGAATACCCAGGATAGTTTGTATGGTTCTGTGGAAAATAATAGAACAACACAGGATAACCCATATGATTCTTCAGAGAGTAAAGAAGTACAGGACAGCCTGCAGAGTCAGACAATTCCGGAAGAGGAAGAAGATAACGAACCAAAACCATGGGATGAATACTTCAATAGCTTGAAATAAAATCATAATATGAAAGACCTTTAACTGACACAATGTAAAAATGTTGATAAAGGTCTTTTTTATTTTTATTAATTTGGTTTTACTGAATTTTCTCATTTATAATGGTGGAAAAAGCTTATACGTAAATGGTATAATAGGAATAATTGCTGGTAGCATAAATATATTTGAGGAAGGTTTTTACAATTATGAACACAAATGAAATCAGTGGAAAACGTCAGATGGAGTTTCTGGCGGAGTTTGATTATATCAGGGAGGCGGGAACTGCAGGAGAGGAAAAAGCAGCAAAGATTATTCAGGAAACATTGAATAGTTTTGGTGTGGAGAATCATTTGGAAGAGTTTGGCTTTGAAACTTTTCAGGTAAAAAAGGCGAAGCTTACGATAACGGAACCATATGCAAAAGAATACATCGTAACCGGATATGGAAGATGTGCCAATACAGATGAGAATGGACGGAATGAATCTTTTTTGTATGTGGAGAATGCTGATGAGATCAGCCTCGCAAATGCCAGAGGAAAAATTGTTATGGTAAATGACCCGGTAAGAAAGGAACTGTACCAGAAACTGGTGAAAGCAGGTGTAGCCGGTTTTATCAGTATTGCCGGTTCCCCATTGGACGAGGGCGTAGATTTGACACCGCGTGCATACAGCTTACCGAAGAATCTGCCAGGTGAAGAGAAAAAAGCAGCCGGGATAGAAGCGGCAAATTACGATAACAGAATTCCGGGTGTAAGCATTCATTATAAAGATGCTGTCGAACTAGTGACAAGAGGGGCAGCTAAGGCTTGCCTGTCCGTAGAACAGGAGACAGTGACACGTACATCCCGAAATGTAGTGGCACGAATCAAAGGAACAGATAAAGCAGAGGAGATCCTGACTCTTACTGCACACTATGATTCAGTACCGGAGGGACCTGGTGCTTACGATAATATGTCCGGTGCCGCGATCATCATGGAACTTTGCAGATATTTCAAAGAACACAGACCACGCAGAACAATGGAATTCGTATGGTTTGGTGCAGAAGAGAAAGGTCTGCTTGGAAGTCGGAACTATATTAAAGAACATGAAACAGAACTTCCGGCTCATCGTTTCAATATGAATGTAGACCTCGCAGGACAGCTTGTGGGCGGAACGGTTGTAGGAGTGACAGGTGATGCGTCAATCTGCAATATGATCACATATATGGCTCATGAGACAGGAATCGGCATGTCTACAAAGAATCAGATCTGGGGAAGCGATTCTAACACCTTTGCGTGGAAAGGTATTCCGGCTATGACATTAAACAGGGATGGATTTGGCATGCATACACGTCATGATACCATTGCACTGCTGTCGGACTGGTCGTTGGAGAGAAGCGCGATTTTACTGGGGCATATCGCGGACAGACTGGGAAACATCGAAATTTTTCCGTTTGAACGGAAAGTGCCGGAAGAGTTTATCAGACAACTGGATGAATATTTTGGCTAATGTTATTCCGGCAGTATGTATCATAGAGGGGAATCAATCCCAGTTACTGTTCACACGTCACTATCCCGCGAGGTGTTTTGGCATGAAAATGCCGAAATCCTGAGACATACCGCGCGAATTTATGCGAATAGCATAAATTCTGTGCATCGCGAAGCGTGTTACTGAGAACGGAGTGAACAGTAATCAATCCCACACTTGACAAATGAACGCCAGATTGATACCCTATCACAAGAGCGTTTTTTATGCTATAGAAGAAAAACAATGTGGATGCAAGGGTCGATTACACGTATCTGCATTCTGAAAAGCAACAAGAGGAGATAAAAAATTAATGGATATTATTCAGGTAATCACACAGGAATTGAAAGTGGAGAAATGGCAGGTAGAAGCCGCAGTCAAATTAATTGACGAAGGCAACACCATCCCATTTATTTCTCGATACAGAAAAGAAGCAACAGGTTCTCTTAATGATGAGCAGCTTCGTACTCTTTCAGAGAGACTCACTTATTTAAGAAACCTGGAAGATAAGAAGAATCAGGTATTAAAGAGTATTGAAGATCAGGGCAAACTGACAGAAGAACTGAAGAAACAGATCCTGGATGCACAGACACTGGTAGTAGTAGAGGACTTATACAGACCATACCGCCCGAAACGCCGTACACGTGCGACAATCGCAAAGGAAAAAGGTCTGGAGCCATTGGCAGATATTATCCTTCTGCAGATGACAGACAAACCGGTAGAAGAGGAAGCCAAAGCATATATTTCTGAAGAAAAAGGCGTTAAGAATGTAACTGAGGCATTAAACGGAGCGAAAGATATCATTGCAGAGCGTATTTCTGACGAAGCGGATTATCGTATCTATATCCGTAACCTGACCACAAAGAACGGAAGCATTTCTTCTACAGCAAAGGATGCAGATGCACAGTCAGTATACGAGATGTATTATGAATTCGAAGAGCCAATCAGGAAACTGGCAGGACATCGTATCCTAGCATTAAACCGCGGAGAAAAGGAGAAATTTATCACTGTAAAGGTAAATGCTCCGGAAGAAGATATTCTCCGTTACCTGAACAAGAGAATCATTATAAAAGACAACCCAAATACAACACCAATCCTGAAAACTGTAGTAGAGGATAGCTACAAGCGTCTTATCGGACCTGCAATCGAAAGAGAAATCCGCAGCGACCTCACGGATAAGGCAGAAGACGGTGCAATCCATGTATTTGGTAAGAACCTGGAACAGCTTCTGATGCAGCCTCCAATCGCCGGAAAGGTCGTACTTGGATGGGACCCTGCGTTCCGTACAGGATGTAAGCTGGCTGTTGTAGATGCAACAGGCAAAGTTCTGGACACTACAGTTGTTTATCCGACAGCACCGACAACAGAGAAGAAAATCCGCGCTGCCAAGGATACAGTAGAGGGAATGATCGAGAAATACGGCGTTTCTCTTATTTCAGTAGGAAATGGTACTGCGTGTCGTGAATCTGAGCAGATAATCGTAGATATGCTCAAAGAAATTCCGGAGAAGAAGGTACAGTACGTGATTACAAATGAAGCAGGCGCATCTGTTTACTCTGCAAGTAAACTTGCTACAGAAGAATTCCCGAACTTTGATGTAGGACAGAGAAGTGCGGCTTCTATCGCAAGACGTGTGCAGGATCCGCTTGCTGAACTTGTAAAAATCGATCCGAAATCTATCGGTGTAGGTCAGTATCAGCATGATATGAACCAGAAGAAACTGGATGAAGCATTAAGCGGTGTCGTAGAAGACAGCGTAAATAAAGTCGGTGTTGATTTAAACACGGCATCTGCATCTCTGTTAGAGTATATTTCCGGTATCAGCAAAGCAATCGCCAAGAATATCGTAGCTTACAGAGAAGAGAACGGACAGTTTACAGACAGAAAAGAACTTCTCAAAGTTGCAAAATTAGGACCGAAGGCATTTGAACAGTGCGCAGGTTTCATGCGTATTTCCGGTGGAAAGAATCCGCTGGATGCGACAAGTGTACATCCTGAGAGTTATGAAGCAGCAGCGGCACTTCTTAAGAAACTTGGATATAAACCAAATGATGTTGTGGCAGGAAATCTGCTTGGACTTTCCCTGCAGGTAAGAGATTACAAAAAGATGGCAAACGAACTGGGAATCGGTGAGATCACACTTCGCGACATCGTGAAAGAACTGGAAAAACCGGCACGTGACCCGCGTGATGATATGCCGAAGCCGATCCTTCGCTCCGATGTACTGGAGATGAAAGACTTAAAAGAAGGAATGGTTCTCAAAGGAACAGTCCGTAATGTTATTGATTTTGGTGCATTCGTAGATATCGGAGTTCATCAGGACGGCCTGGTGCACATTTCCGAGATGACAGAGAGATTTATCAAACATCCTCTGGAAGCGGTGAGTGTAGGGGATATCGTAGATGTAAGAGTGATCGGAGTTGATATGAAGAAAAAACGTATCAGCTTATCCATGAAAGGATTAAAT
>SKEJ01000309.1_pt1 | contig 32784 bp, 19 predicted proteins | sample 4826721 | NCBI WGS metagenome assembly SKEJ01 (sample SAMN11008812, study PRJNA524170) | human gut metagenome | biome: Human fecal sample; material: Feces; isolation source: fecal sample from pouch patient p31 | host: Homo sapiens | place: Israel: Tel-Aviv | collected 2015-06-02 | reverse complement strand
ATTTAGTATTTATTTGTGCAGACTTTTCCTGTACAGGTGAAACCCGTCTGGGCAAAGCCTGCGCAGGAAAAGCCGTTCTTGGGTAAGAAAGCCCCCAAGGCGGGAAATTTGGGGCGGTATTTGGCTGGACAGGCACTGTGTCGATGCGGTGCGAACGCGCCCAAACAGGGGCGTTTCTCGCGGCGACAGGGGCGGTGTGTGGGGCTGCTGCGGCGTTGTACTTGCGTACAACTTCTTGCCGGAGAGTAAAACTTATATATTGGTTCGTTGGGCTTTTCACTTGCGTAAACCCTGTGATATAAGTACCCGCATTTCTCAATGGAACCAAAGCTGCGCATTTATTTGATCGGTGCGTATAAGAATCTGTCTTGCAGATTTGCCCACAAAACTGCCCCCAAAAGGGTTTGGAACGGTTCAGCACCGTATAGCACCCTTTTGTACACATGGGACAAAACCCATTCTGAGCCTTGGTACGCAATACCACCAAACCCAACAAAATAAGCCTGTGACAAAAAAGATGTAACAGGCTTTTTTCTTTGCTGTATCGTCGAAAATTGACAATTTCGCCAACTGATTTTTGGATACGGTTTTACAGTGCTGTCCAACCATTTTAGGGCGGTTTTCCCAACTTAATGCCCACTTTTCCTGCCGCTTTCTGGAATTTGGCAGGGGAGGGGGCATTTTTTTGAGAAAAACAGAATAAATCCTGCTGTTTTCAGAATGTTTTCAATTTCCTCGCAGCCAATTTCCTGTTGGCTGCGGGGATTTTTTGTTTTTCCCGGCAGTTTTCAGTTTATTTTCAGGTTTTCTATTTTAATCGCAAAAAGGAACATTGGGTAGGAAAACCGTCATTCCTAATAGGTTGGTTGTCCAATATACAAGGGCGCTTTGGGTTTTACCCCGGTGCCCAACAATTACGGCGACCGTACAGCTCTGCTGGCAGCGGTGTGCATTACCTATACGGATGGGCACGAGGACTGGATCGGCACCGGCACCGACTGGCAGGTGACCACCGGACCTATCCGCGAATCTGAAATCTATAACGGCGAGGTGCAGGACTTCCACCTCGCGCCCGAACCCCCTCGCCCGGTCACAACCTTCGATTACGGCTTCGACACACTGGTGGGTCAGGAAAACGAGCCGGTGCGTTGCCTGCAGCGGCTGGAGCCGATAAAGGAATTCACCACTCCGGCAGGCGAGCAGGTGTTTGACTTCGGTCAGAACCTGACCGGCTGGGTGGAGACAGAACTAGAGGCGGAGCCTGGTCAGACGCTGGTGCTGCACCACGCCGAGGCCTTGGACGAAAAGGGCAACTTCTACACCGGCAACCTGAGCTTCGCCAGAGCTACCGATACCTGGATCCTGGCGGGTGGTCACGCTGTGGTGCGCCTTCACTTCACCTGGCACGGCTTCCGTTACCTGTGGGTGGAAGGACTGCGAGAGGGGCAGGACGCCCGGTTTACGGCCTGTCATCTTTCCACCGATCTTGCTCAGACCGGCAGTTTTCATTGCTCGGATAAACGAGTGGATCGGTTGCAGCAGAACATTCAGTGGAGCCAGCGGGACAACTTTCTGGACATTCCTACCGACTGCCCGCAGCGCAGCGAGCGCCTGGGCTGGACCGGTGACGTAACCGCTTTCTGTGCTACGGCTGCCTTCAACGAGAACATCATGCCTTTCATGACGAAGTGGCTTCGAGATCTTGCCAGCGAGCAGACACCCGAGACCGGCATGCCCCAGGTGGTGCCTAATGTTCTGAACGGCGGTCAGGACGGTGCAGCCTTCTGGGGCGATGTGGCAACCGTGTTGCCCTGGACCCTCTATTGTGCTTACGGCGACAAACGACTGCTGAGCGCCCAGTATCCCAGTATGGTACAATGGATACAGTTTATCGAAAACCGGTGCGGGGAGAACGGTCTGTGGCAGACCGGTTTCCAGTATGGCGACTGGTTGGGACTGGACACCGAGCAAAACGGATTGGCCGATGCCCGCAAAGGCGCCACCGATGATTATTTTGCCGCCAATGTCTGCTTTGCTTGGAGCCTGCAGATCTTGGCTGACACCGCCGAAGTGCTGGGCTACCGGGAAGAGGAACATCACTGGCGGATGCGTCGGGACGCGCTGATCAGGGCGTTTCGTGAGGAATATGTCACTCCCTCCGGTCGTCTGGTGAGCGAGACCCAGACCGCCCTGGTGCTGGCTCTCCACTTTGATATGGTGCCCGAAGAGAATCGCGCCCGGCTGGTCAATCTGCTGGTAAACAACATTGAAGGTCACAAGACGCACCTGACCACCGGTTTCATCGGCACCCCCTTTGCCTGTCTGACCCTGTCGGATTGCGGCTGCCACGAGATGGCGGGTCGCCTGCTGTTGCAGGAGAATTCCCCTGGCTGGCTGTATGAGATCAAGATGGGCGCCACCACCATCTGGGAGCGTTGGAACTCGATTCTGCCAGATGGCAGCTTCAACCCTGCGAACATGAACAGTCTGAATCACTATGCGTACGGTTCCATCGGAAATTGGCTGTACACCAGACTGTGCGGTCTTCAGATCGTTGAGCCGGGGTATAAGGTGTTTGCGGTCAAGCCGCAGTTTATCAAAGGCATCACCTGGGCGGAGCTTTCCTACGTGAGTGTTTACGGCAGGATTGCGCTGGCATGGCGGTGCGAAAAGGGTCAGATCACGGTAGATCTGACGGTGCCTGCCAACACGACGGCTCTGCTCACCTTGCCGGAGAAGACGGAAACGCTGACTTTGGGGAGTGGCACCTATCATTACGAGTATGCCACCGAGACGACGCTGGAGCAGAGCCGCTACACGATGGATACCACGCTGCATATTGTTCTGGAACATCCGGCAGCGCAGGTCATCCTGCGGCAATATGCTCCGGAAATGCTGGAGAACCCTATGCTGGAATATGTGGTCAACGAACCTCTCAGCGCCCTTTTTACCTACAGTCCGGACGCGAAGCCTTTATTTGAAATGATCGTGGCGGCCATGAACGCTGCGGAAGAGGAGAATGTATGATGGAAAAACGTATTGCAGATATTTTGCAGAAGATGTCCCTGCAGGAGAAAATCACCCTATGCAACGGCGCCGATTTTTGGCACAGCAAGGCGATGGAGCAATATGGCATCCCGGCTGTGACTATGAGCAACGGTCCCCACGGCGTACGCTGCCAGAAAAATACCGGAGATATGCTGGGAGTCAATGAATCTGAACCCGCTACCTGTTTCCCAACGGCTGTGGCAAGCGGCGCAGGATGGGATCCCTCCCTTTTGGAAGCCGAAGGAAAAGCCATCGGTGAGGAGGGCCTCAGCTATGGCATCGACGTGGTGCTGGGACCTGGAGTCAACATCAAGCGCAACCCGTTATGCGGGCGTAACTTTGAATACTTTTCCGAGGACCCCTTTGTGGCAGGAGCTATGGGCCAAGCCTGGGTGAAGGGTGCGCAAAGTACCGGGGTGGGGACAAGCCTGAAGCATTTTGCCGCTAACAATCAGGAGTACAAGCGCTTCAACGGCAACGGTCAGGTGGACGAACGTACCCTGCGGGAGCTTTATCTGCCTGCGTTTGAGACAGTCGTCAAGACGGCTCAGCCTGAGACAGTCATGTGCAGCTATACGCGCATCAACGGTGTGCATGCCAGCGACAATGCATGGCTGCTCACTGACGTACTGCGTACCGAATGGGGCTTTGAAGGGCTGGTGGTCACCGATTGGGGTGCCCTGTGCGACCGGGTAGCGGCCATGCGGGCCGGGTGTGACCTGACCATGCCCGGTGGCAGCAATTACATGGAGGACTGGGTCGAACAGGCGGTACTGGAGGGCACTTTGCCTGAGAGTGCCGTGGATGCATGCGCAGCCCGGGTCATTGCCCTGGCACTGAAAGGAGAGAGCCGCCCCAAAGGAAAATCTTTTAACGAACAAGCCCACCACGCCCTGGCCCGCACCATCGCGGAAAACGGCGCGGTCCTGTTGAAAAATGAGGAAGATATTTTGCCGGTGGCGAAAAATGATATCACCCTCATCGGTGAGATGGCCCGCACCATGCGGTACCAAGGGGCGGGGTCCAGCCACATCAATCCCACCAAACTGACTACGCTGTGCGATGCATTGCCCGGTGTGCCCTTCACTGCCGGATGCGACGCGCAAGGCGCTGTGACGGAGGAAAGCTTGGCTCAGGCGGCAGCCTCTGCTCGCGCAGCTCAGGTGGCAGTGGTTTGCGCGGGTCTGCCGGATGCTTATGAATCCGAGGGCTTTGATCGGGAGAGCATGACCATGCCGGAGGGGCATATCCGCCTCATCGAGACAGTGGCTGCCGCAAATCCCAACACGGTAGTGGTACTCTTTTGCGGCAGTGCGGTGGAGACCCCGTGGATCGACAAGGTAAAAGCGGTACTTTATATGGGGCTGCCTGGTCAGGCAGGCGGTGAAGCAGCCGCAAACCTGCTTACCGGCAAGGTCAATCCCAGCGGAAAGCTTACCGAAACCTGGCCCATGCGGTATGCGGATGTACCCAGCCGGGAGACTTTCGGCCAAAAGACCACACATTATAAAGAGGGACTCTATGTGGGATATCGGTATTATGATAAGGCCGGTGTGCCGGTGCGGTTTGCTTTTGGTCACGGACTGAGCTACACTCGGTTTTCCTACTCGGATCTGCGGATTGAAGGCCGCACAGTGCGCGTAACGGTGGCAAATAATATCTTTGCGTTAGGCGACAGTGCCGGCGCACAGTTGTTGGCTATAGTTCTTTTACAGAAACACAGCCTCACGCTGAGCACAGAACTTTTGAAGAAGCATGGCAAACCTTCGGTGGTCAAGGACCATTGATTGAATTTGTATATTTGCTGACAAATAATCAGACTTTGGCACAGCGACTCCAGGACCAGGTAGATGCATTGCTGCGAGAAGGTATTTCTGATGATTGGTTAGAATTACTTTAGTTGGTTTGCTAGTGTGAGTGTTGAAGTCGATGCAGGAGCGCTTGATGCCCGCAAACTCGCTGCGGTGGTCACCGTAGACCATGCACAGGTAGCCGAGCGTCCGTCACTTGGGGGATTCCGCATCAAAGGCAACTTTGATTTTTGCAAGCTCGGCGGGCTGGTAGTAGGTCGGCGTGGCTTTGGGGGCTTTTGGCGGCGTAGCATCCTCGGCAGGATTCCGCGAGATGATGTGCAGCTTTTTTGCTTGCGCGAAGATGGTGGAGAGCAGACGGTGGAACTCCAACACGGTTTTCCGTGAGAGCGAGCCGTCTGTTTTCTTGTTTTGGCCGGGTTGCAACATCTCACGATATCCGGCAGAAAGAAGTCGGTGCAAATGGCCTGAGTTATACTATTTGGATATAATGCGGAGGCAGCAATCAATAAAGTCGATGGTATATTGGCGTGTATGCAGCAAGGGGGAGCCTTCCAATACATGCAAGTACTGTAAAATAGCATCAGTTATATCTTTATCGAGCAATTCATAGCGGCGAATGCCGGAAGGTATCTTGTGTTGAACCAAAAGGTGACGCTCGGCTGTAATATGGATGGAATGGTCAGCGCTAAGGGAAAACACATCTTGGTCAACTAACCGAACTAGTGAGCCGTTCAAACATTGCTGGCGCAGTGAATGTAATCTTTTTTGCCGAAGCACAGGGGAAATCGCTGTGTTGTGTGTGAATGCTAATAAGGAAGATTCACTGAAATAGCAAAGTGCGATTTCAGGATTTGGTATCCCGCCCACTTGGGCCAGAACACCCGTAGGTACAGAACTACTGGTGTACTGCATCAGATACGGCTTGGCGCGTAGATATTCCTGTGTGAATCGCAGGCGTAAGTATTCTACAGTTGAACAGTCACGGATACAATACATGACAGAAGTGCTTTGGTCGAACAAAAAAGCCTGATCTGGTAATAAAAGATAGTGCGGAAACAGTATATCAGGGCGTTGTGAAAGGGGGCTGTCTTCGCAAAACAAGCGGCCGCGATATTGCATTGTATTCGCATATAGAAGAGGAAGGGTTTCGGCCAGTGCAGACAAACTACTATAGGAATCGTCGTTGCCACTGTAGGGCACTATCATAGTGAACTGCCAAATCTCATGTGAAACCGGACGTGAGGCAGCAGTCTGAAGCAGACAATTACATAGGATAGAAGGTAAGCGAGGCGAAATCATGAGCGGCATCGCAGAGGGCGCGGACAGGTATCGTCTTAAGGCAGAGGTTAATGTCAGTTGGATATCGTTGGAATTTGTAAATAACGATGATTCATTGATTTTTGGAGAGCCATCAGGAATCGTGATACCATTAAGAGTAGGGCTGTGAAGAAAGGACTCCAATAGTGTCTGCAGGTGGATGTTACGCTCTTGTGTGGCGGAATCAGTTGTAATCAGATGGAAAGATTGGGTGATATCCTGTTGCTGTTGTGGTGTGGCATGGCAAACTTCCAACAGGTTTTTTAGCTGTCGGCGAGTAGGTAACCGCTTCCCGTTGGCAATTTTGTATAAGGTGGAGCGATCAATTCCCGCGCTGCGCGCAAGTTCAGAAAATGAACCGGGAAACGGATCAATAAGCTTTTGAATTTGGTCACTCAGTCGGCTCATGGCATACTCCTACATATAAATTTTACGGTATACAACTAAAGTTATAATGTTCAGATACAAATGTCAAGCATGTGGCATAAATAATTTTTGTTGCGCCACATGGTATGCCGCAGTTGCAGCCTCTATTGAAGCAGTCTATAATAATTTTATTGGCATTTTCAATCGAAAACTGTAACTATAGTAAAAAACGGATAAACAAAAATAAATCAAGATACAGAAAGAGAGAGAACGGCATGAAAAGACGTTTGTTGGCAACTGTGTGCTCTGCGGCCATTTTGGCAAACATGGTTCCCTATCAGGCTTTTGCGGATAATGCGCAGGCTACACCGGAGACGGCACAGAGCATTACATTGGATTCTGCAGCGCAGGCATTTGCAGCGGATGGACAGACTGAAGCGTATAACTATAAATTAAAGGTTGCTGTTAGCGGTGTTAACGGCGGGTATGTCAAGGCTGGGGATAAGGTCAAAGTAGCAGTTACGATTTCGGATGCCGCATGGGCGACCGATGCAAACAAGGCTGGCTTTATTGCTGCGTCCATCGAATTGACTTATGACAGCGAGGTTCTGGAGCCGAACTATGACGAAGAGTTGGGGCCTAAGTTCAAGAACTTGAGGAACCCGAATCCGAATAAATCTGATACGGTAAGCTACACAATCAGCGGAAATATTGATGAAAATGCAGGCCGCTTGAACTGGGTAGTTGAGGCACCGAACCCGGCCAAAATCGGTAAGGACCAGTGGAGAGCTACTTATGCCGACCTGTCTGAGAACGACACCGTAATCGTCACTTACAGCTTTACCGCTAAGACCGATATTCCCAAAGGACTGTCCAAGTCGTTGGGATTCAACCTGACGAGCAAGGGCAAGGACAACGCAGACAGCGCCTTTGGTGACTTCGTCAGCCAGAGCAACAAGCTGTTTGTGAAGGCAACCGCTGAGATTGAGAACAACACAAGCCTCAAGGTTGACACCAAGGCTCCCACGATTACGCTGAGTGATACCGCTAACAACGGTAAGTTCTTCTACGCCCCTGTCGGCGTTACGGTGGCAGACGATGGGATCGGTCTGGCCTCTGTTACCTTCGGCGGCAAGGAATTGACTTTGAGTGCTGATGGCTCGTATAGCTTGACGGAAAGCGGCACGCTGACTGCCACTGATAAGTTGGGCAATACTTCTAAACTGGACATTACCATTGATACCACTGCGCTGGACGCAGCCCGCGCGGCTGTTGCAAAGCTGCCGGACGCAGCACCTGACTATACCTGCAAGGCGAATCTCGAAGCCGCAGAAAAGGCGGTTGAGAATCTGAAGGCAACGGACTCCGCTGCATATAGTAAGCTGACGGAAGCTGAACTGAACAAGATTGCCGCTGCCCGTACAGTCGTTGATGCGATTGATGACGAGATTCAGACTGCTCAAGCAGATATTGCTGCGCTGCCGTCCGATATTCAGCCGACGGCGATTACGATTGAGGCAGTCAGCAAGGTTCGGGATCAGCTGAAAGCCCTGACGAACAAGGGCGTTGATGTGGAGAAGGATGTTGCTAACTACAGTATTTACAAAGCTGCGGAAGAAAAGCTGAACGCTGCGCTGGAAGAAATTGGTGGCATCAAAAATGACATCAAGGACTTCAAATACACCGGTTATGGCGATAAGTCGGCGGTGAGCGCACTGCGCGGCAAGGTCACGGCCCTGCAGACGAAGTACGGCGACGATATTCTCTCCGATGCCGACCTGAAGAACCTGACTGACGCCGAGGCGGCTGTTAAGGCTACCGGCGATAAGGTCGATGCGGTTGTCACAGAGATCGGCAAGCTGCCCACCAGCCTGAAGCCTCTTGCCGCAGCGGACTCTGCGGTGCAGGCTGTTAAAACGTCGGTTGAGGCACTGGTGAAAGAAGGCGTTGTTCCTGACACCGATATTTCTAACTACAGTGACCTTGTGACGCTGTCCGAGAAGGTGGATGCCGCCAAGGGTGAGGTGAACGCGCTGAAAGCGGACATTGCAGGATTTACCTACACTGACTACAGCGACAAGACCGAGGTCGGGAACCTGAACGACCGACTGAATGACTTGAAGGCGGCATACGGTGATGACATTCTCACCGACGCTGAACTGAAGAACCTGACTGACGCCAAGAACGCTGTAGAGCAGACCAACAACGAAATCAATGCGGCTGTTGCGCTCATCAATGCTAAGACCGCAACTCCGCTCAACCCCCTGAGCGAGGCAGAAAGCGCACTGAAAGACCTGCGTACCGCTATGGACGCGCTGGCCGATAAGGGCGTTGACATTGAGAACGAGATCAGCAACTACAAAAAGTTCGCTGACTTTGAGAAGACTGTCAATGACGCCAGTGATGCTGTAAAGGCTGCCGCTGACGAAGTTGCCGCTTTTAAGTATACCGGCTACGGCGATAAGGATGCTGTTGCTGCACTGCGCAAGAAAGTCGACGACCTGAACAAGCAGTACGGTGATGTACTGACCGGCAATGCCATCAAGAATCTGACCGACGCCGAGACGGCAGTTGAGAGCACCGAGAAGAAGATTGATGCCGCAATCGCCCTCATCGACACCCTGCCCGACAAGGTGGAAGTGACCGATGCGAACATCAAGCTGATTTCTAATATTGACTCTGCACTGGACGAATTGACCGACTTGGGCGTTGACAACGCAAAGTATGTTACCAACTACAATAAGTACACCAAGGCCAAGGCGGCTCTGGGCCAGGCGACTGAGGAAATCGACGCCGTCAAGAAGAAACTGAAAGAGTTTACCTATATCAACTACGGCAAGAGCGCTGAGGCCACCCGCGAGCTGCGTCAGAAAGCGGACAAGCTGGTGAACGACTACGGCGATGTGCTGGCTGAGAGTGACCTGGCGAAGCTGGTTGACGGTGAGAAGAAGGTGAAAACCACCGAGACCGAAATCACCAATGTCATCACCGCCATCGGCACGCTGCCCACGAAGGATGCAACGCTGGCAGAAATCGAGGAGATCGATGCTGTCACTACCCGCGTGAACGCTCTGCTCAAGGACGAGGAAGTCCCGCAGGCGAAGATCACGAACTACGCTGACTACCAGAAGGCCGTTGATGCCAAGGCTGCGACCGAAAAGGCCATCGCGGATGTGAAGGCACAGATCGAGGCCCTGCCGGAGAAGGTCACGCTAGAACAGAACATGATCGACCAGATCTATGCGGCCAAGAAAGCCGCTGAGGATGTGCAGAAGGCCTACGGTGACAACAACCATCAGGCACTGGATGATGCGACGCTGAAGAAACTGGAAACGGCGAATAACACTCTGGAAGCCTTGAATGGGAAGCGCGCCGATCTGGTGAAAGACCTCGGCAGTATGGTGCGTGCCGAGGATGTCAAGCTGACCGATAAGGCTGACGTCGAAAAACTCCGCAGCCGCGTGAAGGAAATGCAGGACGAAGACAAGGCTACCTTTACAGACGCTGAATTGAAGAATCTGACTGCTGCCGAAAAGGCTCTGGCAGATTTGGAACAGCGCAGCAAAAATGCCCACAAAGCGGTCGCGGCTCTGCCCGGCGCAGATACTGTCAAACTGACCGAAAAGGCCGACATCGAGGCTCTGAACAAGGAAATCGCGGCTCTGGAAACTAAGGGAGACAGCTTCACTGCAGCTGAAAAGCAGAAGCTGGCCGACGCACAGAAGGGCATTACTGATTTGGAAAAGGCCCAGGCGGACATGAAAGCCACATTGGAGAGCTTGAAGGACGATAAGGATGTCCGGTACGATGATAAGGCTGCGGAAGAAAAGCTGTCTGCAGACATCGAGGCTTTGCAGGATCGCGGCGTAGCGGTGGACGAAACCACGATGGGAGTAAACGGCTGGAAGCGCTACACCAGATATGCGGCTGCTGTTAAGGCTATGAACAGCGAATTGACGGGCCTGAACAGCAAGATGCAGACAGAGCTGGACAGCTGGACTTATCCGTATGACATTGCCAAATATGACGCTCTGCGTAAGGATATGGACGCTGCGGCTAAAAAATACGGCATGACCAAGGAACAGACCAAGGCTGAGTTCACCAACTACGAGACGGATAAGATTCAGGCTGCGGCTGTCGAGGAGAAGATCAAGCAGGCCAACGCTAAGATCAAGGCACTGCCTGCGACCATTACCAAGGCACAGGAGCAGGATGTTGTTGCCATCACGGCAATCGTGAATGAACTGAAAGCGGCACCTTACAAGATGACCGATTCCGCCTTGCAGACTGCGCTGGGCAGCAACTATGCAATCTATACAAAGGCCGTTGCAACCCTAGCGGAACTGAATAAGCCGGCCGACAACAATAGTAGCGGCAGCAGCAATAACAACAATAGCAACAGCAGCAACACAACGAGCACCAATAATAAAACCACTACGACGAGCACGGCCAACAAGATCACGAAGCCCGCTGCGGCGGCTACTACCATCCCACAGACATCCGATGCATTCCCGCTGACGACGCTTATCACACTGGCGGTGGCATCCCTGGGCGGTTTGATCGCGGTGCTGTTCAAGAAAAAGCGCAACGACTAATCCACGGTAATTTGATCCTTTATATCTGAAACATTAATGTAAGGGAGGGCAAATGTATCTGCAAAAAGATGCTTTGCCCTCCCTTATGCTATTTTGTGCGCAGCAGGCGTAAAGAGCCTGTAAAAATAAGGAGGAAATTTGGAATGAAACGATTGCTGTCCATGATTTTGGCTGCGGCAATGGTTGCAAGCATGATGGCGCCGGTGGCTTACGCCGATGACACCCTGCCCATAACCGAGCCCACGGCCACTGTGCAGGAACAGCCCGCAGAGGATACCCCTGCGGAAACTGCACCTGTAGAGACGCCTACGCAGGAGGCGACCCCCGCGCCGACCGAGACCCCGGTTGAGGCAACCCCAGCTCCTACGGCGGAGCCCACCGCCACCCCTGAGCCGACGGAAATGCCGACTCCGGAACCGACGGTTGAGCCTACCGCCGAGCCGACGGCAGAACCTGTGCCGACGGAGAAGCCGGCGGAGATTGCGGCTGATGTCCCTGCGGAGCAAGCTGCTGAGGCAGCCGCCCCTACCGAGACGGCCAGCCCTGATGATGCTGATCCGGAGACGACGCTGATTTTGTATAAGGCGGCAACGCAAGACTACTATTACGGGAAGTTGCCTGTAAAAGTTGGTAATACAGGCACAAATGCAATGCCGATTATGGAATATAGCACGGGATGTCAGGATACACCGGGCAGCACCTATATTACGGTACGCGGTGACGACTCCGACTTTAACATCGGTGTCGCTGTTGTGTTCATTGACGGTGAATATTGGGTCTATGCGCCTGAGCAAAGTTACCCGCTTCTGTCGGTGACTTACTATGATCCAATGCCCAATGATGACGGAACCTACAATGTAATTACTTTACCGGTACAAGTTAGCGAAACGGTAAAGTATGAAGACCCGTATAATCTGCTGCATCATTATGGACAAGTTTATGCGGGTAGCCTCCCTTCGGGTGTTACTGCGTACGATAAAGATTATAGAATTAACGTAGGAACTTCCGATTCTGGATACAAAATCGTAAAAGTTTTTGGCCTGAATGGCGTCGAAGTTGTCAGCCAGCCGGATAGCTATGGCAATATGTATATCCGTTACCCGTCTGGCACTAAGTATGCCTATGTCGTGGATGGACATCTGCGGGCAATGGCGGCTTTGGGGTTCCTTGAGCAAGACAACAACGGTAATTTCCGTTATGGAACAGCGATGCTTAACAAAGTTGCTGGTTTTTATGAAGCAACGATGTATGGAAGTCCCAAATGGGGCGACCTATTAAGTGCAGATGGCTCACAAATTCAACTTGCCTATACGGATAATTGGTCAGATGGTGGCGAGGTTCAGAATGTTAAAGCCGTTCTAAAAACCAATGCTGCTGAGTCAGAAAATCTATCGAATTATCTTACTGCTACATACGATAAAGAAAAAGATGTAGTAAATGTAAAGCTGAGCAAAGAACCTACGGATATTGATTCGGCAACATGGATGCTGTATGTGACCGTGACCTATGCGGACGGAACGGTCTTCTATACATCGCGTGATGTGCAGAAATCGCAGGTCGATACGAAATTCGTAACGGATAAAGTTACAATCCCGAATAGGGCAGGCAACACTGCTACGGGTACGCTTTATCAATACAATAGTTCTACCAATCAATATGATGTGCCTTACATGGCAGGCGGTGATGCAGAGGTAGTGTTGGATCAGTATCCTGCTGGCTTGGATATTGCGGAAAAAGCGATTTCGGATTATTTGGATGTGGCTTATGATGGCAAGACTGCGCAAGTTGTCATCACAGTGAAAAAAGATATCCCGCTGAAGAGTGGCTACTCCAATCCGTGTTTTAGCTTTACGGTGCAGACAAAGTATGCAACCACATATAATTGTGTGGTGTATGTTGGTGCGCCGAGCATCAGTGCTTATACAACACCGAGCTATTTTGATATGTGCGGTGCAAATGGGTTTGACCTTGAAGTCTGTCTGGGCAACAATTACCAGAAGACCGGTTGGTCTGCGTTGGGCACGCCAGATGTGGCAACGGGGCCATCGGCAGTTTTGAAGTACACCGACAGCGACAACGTGAAGCATGAAGCCCCTGTCATGGCAGCTTACAATGCCGACAAGGATGTTGTGAACCTGAAAATGGCGTTGAGCGATGTGCCGGAGAACGCTGTGACGAAAACTTTGTATGTGACATTCCCCTGCGCGGAGTATACCTTGAAACTGGAGACGAGCATAGCCCAGAAGTATTTCAGCGTTTCGACTGCTAATGAAAGTCCTTCCACGATGGGTGTCAAAGCAGGCGCATCCATGACGATGGACATCAACTACTATGACTCCAAAACGAACAGCAACTCCGCTGTTCCTGATTTTGACTGGACTTGGTCGGGAACATGCAATGACGGTAATGCTGATTTTGGCAGCGATGAAGTAACAGACTACGTTAAACCCGAATTTGTAGAAGATGGCCAACTGCGCTTTACGGTGATAAAGGATGTTACCCTTACCGCCCAGAGAGCGACGCTTCAATTTACAGCCACAAGTAAAGTAGGGCAGTTCAATGTTAGTGTCGGCGTTGGTTCCCCGTATGTGTATACCAGCAGCAGCCCCAGCTGGAAAAAGCTGAAGAGTAGTGATGGTGAGGATGTAACCATTTACACAAGCGGCAACTACAATAATGCGGGCTGGTCAACATGCGGCACATTGGATACTGCGGCGGGACCCTCGGCTGAATTGAGTTATACGAATGCCGACGGTCGGGTCGTTACTGTGCCCGTACAGGCAACCTATAAGTCAGATACGGATGCGGTCAACCTGAAATTTGACTGCACTACCCTGCCGCAGGGCTTGGATTATGACGGCTCTGAAATCAAGATCACATTCCCCTGCACGGAATATGACTTGGTTGCGACGACATATATGTACAAAGATTGGGTCGGTGCCAATCTGAACAACCTGACTGGTTTGGGCGCACTGGGCCTTAAGGCTGGCGCGACTATGCTGGGCGATTTGACTTACTACGATCAGAGCACATCCAGCCAGCAGCCGCTGCCTGCGGATGGCTGGAACCTCACGCTGAGCCAGAATGATTACGACAGTGCTAAAATTGCGCTTGGTGATGGTGAGACGCTGGATGATTACATCAAGGCAGAACTGTATGCTGATGGCAAAGTCCGCCTTACGGTTTTGAAGAACATTACGCTCACCGGCAGCTCTGCGACCACGGCAAGCGTCACGCTGGGGGGTAAGACCCAGTTTACGCAGTTCTCCGTTTCCTTTAATGTTGGCACGCCATCGGTCAATGTCAACCTGAGAACAACTGGCAGTGGCAGTGCTACCCTGCGTGAGGGAAATTCCTTTACGGTGGAGCCGTATGTGCAGTACAATGGTCAGCAGACTTCCTTCAAAGATCTGGGTATTACCAACTACAAGTACCGCGTTATGACTTCCACCTATGGCTGGAATAATATCAGATACTTATCCGATGAAGAAGTCGCCGAATACTTTGACATCGCGGAAAAGGACGGCAAGGCAACGATTACCGTCAAGAAAGTGCCAGAACTGTACCGGGATACTGGTTCTGACATCTATAGCCAGGATAACTGCTATGTGTATGGCTTCACTGTGGAGAGCACCGACGGTGCGTATGTGCGTTCGTCTGCGTACTATCCCGATCTGACGCTCAACAATGATGGCGTAGAGCTGGAACTGTACCAGGATGGCACACGTGTGCGCACCTTGCCAAAGAAGGCTGGTACATACACCTATGATATCCGAACCAAGAATGGCCGTGCACTGCCCACTGAGGGCAAGGCATGGGTCGGCGGCAACATCCCGAACGGAGTCACCATCGGCATCGATCTGGCAACGGCTAAGTTGACCTATACCGTGGAAAGTGACCTGAACGATTCTGTGACAGGTGTATACGCCTTCGGTTTCCTGGGTACGAAGCTGGGATTCGGCATGAACTCCGGCACGGGCCGCGCAATGATTGGCCTGAGTTTCTTTAATGATGAGGCCAGCGGCGCTAGTTTCAGCAAGACGAACAACCGTATTACAGTTGCGGGCTACTACACCAACGACAATGTTTACCTTGCCAAAGATGCGCTGAAGGATGAAGGTTTTACCTTTAATGTCTTTGTCAATGGCAATGCAGTGCCTATTGGACAGTGTGAGTATATTGGCGCGAATGTCAAAAACGGCATCCTGAACATTACATTTAAGAAGGACATTCCGGACGATGTGAACTGCTCGCTGCAGGTGTCGTATAAGGATGAAAACTATGAGACATCCTATGCGAATAGTTTGTCTTACAGCAGAAGCAGCAGCACTACCACATGGTATTACCCGATTGCAGTCAATCCGACTACGGGTAAGCAAGTTTCTGTCATCCCCAACGGTAAGGCTGGTACAACGGCAGAGTATACCATCAATGCAAGCGGCCAGACCAAAAGCCTGGCCCAACTGTGCGGCGATAGTCTGACCGGCTTTACTATCAACACCAATGCGCCGATCAATGTTGATGATTACGTTACCGTCAGCTTCAACAATGTTACAAGCAAGCTGAAATTTGAGTGGAAGCAGCCCTTGCCGCTGATTGATGAGCAGACGGGCATTGCCTATGGATATTATCTGAATCCCCAGACTACGGGCAGCCAGAGTGTCCATATCAGCAATATGAGCCTTATCAAGATATCCAGTGACTTAGTGATGAACTCTGCCGATGGGTACGGTACTACGTTCTATCTGGAACTGCGGCCCGGCAGCCAAAACAATGTGTTTGTCCAAGGTTATGGCAATATCGACGAAGGTTTTACCTACGCGGTGAAGTCTGCGGATGGTACGCCTGTTGGTGAGGATAAGATCCGTATGGATCGCAATGATTGGGGCGGCATCACCATCACGGTTGCCGACGATGTGGAGCCCCAGAACTTCAGCTATACCCTGAATGCAACCCTGGAGGATGGCTCTTATGCCATGGTGGTTCAGTATGGTACGCTGTACATTGTAGGGGATAACAAGGTTGCTTATACCGTGCAAGCCGACAGCTTCGGAACCCGTACGCTGAATGGCGGCAACAGTGTGAGCCTCTACGGCGGTGAGACGATGACGTTGCGTGCAGCTACCGACGGCGTGAAGAATTTCACCTTGCGCAACGCAGACGCCTTGAGCAAGTACATCAACTCCATCCGTTATGACAACGGTGCATCCACGATTGTCTGGAACGATGCCGGCGGTCAGTTTGTTATGGAACTGGAAGCTACGATGGAGGATGGTTCAAAAGCACTGACAACGGTAACGGTCTATCTGTCGGATTCTTCTTACTACAACAGTTCTCTGACTTATTGGCTGGAAGGCGCAACGGAGGCGGCGCATCTGTTTGGTGAGAGCACCTGGACTGTGGGCAAGACTTATAAGGTATACCCGCACCTTGGCTCGAAGACACTGAAAGAAGCTGGCTATACCATCAAGGATGCCTGGCTGGCAGCTAACGATTACTATAGCTGCACTTTCAATGCAGAAGAAGGCTATGTCCTCTTCGCCCCGCTGAAAGCGTATGCGGTCAACAACAACAGCCACTCCAACAAATATCTGAGTTTTATTATCACGATTGCCAAGGATGGACAGGAAAAGAGTTTCAACGCGACGCTCAACTATGGTACGAATGTTGTGGCAGGAAGCCGTTCCAACTTTGTGAATCCCGACACCCGGAATGTCATTCAGTCCACCACCCTAAGCGCTGCGCGTAACAGCGTGCGCCTGAAGGTGAATGAGAACAAGGATACCATCCAGGAAATCACTTATAAGACAAATCTGCCTGAATCCCTGACTTGGGTGCAGGATGCTAGCGACCCGACTATAGTTACCCTTACGGCGCAACATTCCCTGCCGTATGAGAACGCATACTTTGCAGCGGTCATCACCCGCAAGGACGGCACGCAGTCCTCCGCATACGTGACGCTGTCGTGGAGCAGCCGTTCCTACAGCAGTTACCTGCCTAACGGTATGGAAGTTTGCTTCGGTTCAAAGGGCGAAAGTCAGGATTACAAGACATGGTCTGGCAGTAGCGCAATAAAAAATGACTATGTTGGCACCAACAAGCTGTATGTCTTCTTCGCCAGTGGCAATTACAATAGCCGCACTTACTATGATACCATTGACAATCTGGACTCCATTAAAGTTACATCCAGTGACGATAAGAATGCACAGGTTTTGCGCCAAGGTCGTGAAGATGGTACCTACTTCTTCGAATACCAGATAAACTACAATGAGCTTGCTGAGTATGAGTTCACTGCAACGGTCACGATGAAGAACGGCCAGTCGTTTAAGTCAATCTATTCCTTCCGTGTTACGGAAGACGGCGCAACCGAAACCGTGCGTGTAACGAATACGGATGAACTGCAGAGTGCGCTGACGAGCGCTACGCTGGCTCCCGGCACATGGATTCAGGTACAGACTGGAGACTACGAAGGCAATTTTGTGGTCGATGTGCCAGGCATCCGTTTGGACGGCAACTACAGCAGCAAACCGAACATCAAGGGCACAATCCGCGCTACCGAAAAGAATGTGGAAGTGCAGAACATCAACTTTACCAGCCCTGTGGAAGGCAGCGGCACGGCAATTTCTGATGTGCGTGAAGTCCGTTACTGTGAAATCACAGGCTACAATGAGGGCGTTGTGATGGATCGTAATGTTGTCAACAGCCAAAGCTGCATGGCATATGGTAACAACCTTACTGACAACAACACCGCGCTTGTGTTGGACGGTTACCAGCGCTATGTGTACATCAATGGCAACACCTTCCTGAACAACAAGACTGGCGTGCTGGTTGCCGAAACCTGCAACCTGGATGGTAGCTACTCCTCCATGTATGGCGTCAAGGTCAACGGCGGCACAACGAACCACAACCTGTTCTACCTGAACGCTGGCCAGATCGCGGTCAGCAACCAGCCGAACGGTGACACAGCAGCCAACTTTACTTACAACTACTTTGCAACGCCGAAGGACGGAAAATTTGTTGACGCAGTCCCGAAGAACGATATGTTTGAGGGAAGCGTACTGTATGTACCGTTCTACGAGACGCCCGAGATGGACACCGTGAACACCGACAAATCTTTGGACGACATTGCCAAGGAAAACCAAGAAGATACCACCAAGGCAAAGCTGGAACTGGCGGCTGCCCAAGGCAGTTCTACCCCCGGCGGCATCGATAGCTCGCTGACGCTGAGCGGCAACAAGTTTGAGGAACTCCAGAAGGAGTCCAACAAGGCTAAGAGCATGGAGGTCACCGTCAAGAGCACCAGCAACGAGACCGATGTTATCTGGGACTTTGAGAAGGATAAGCTGAAGGATGACTACGACGGTTCCAGCGTGAATCTGGGCGTGGCGTTCACCTTCACCGACTTCGAGCAGGATATCGTCAGCAATGTCGTCACTAAGAGTAAAGAGGACGGCACAACGCTGAACAGCATCGCTTATCAGGCTATGTGCTTCTCCCACAGCGGCGACCTGCCCGGCGAGGCAACCGTCAAGATTCGTATGAATGAGAGCCTACTGGACTACTACAGCAAGCACAATAACTCGCTGGAAGGCTTCAAGATTTATTATGTGAACGAGGGCACCGGTAAGTTGGAGGTCATGCGCGATGCAAGTGGCAATCCCAAGACACTGAGCGTTGAGGTCGTGGACGGTGTGTACTTCGCGGTCACATCGATCGACCACTGCTCCAGTTACCTGCTGACGCCGGAGGATTTGAACGAGGCTATTAGCGGCTTAACGAAGATTCTGCTGAATGCGGGCGCACCGCTGACGCTGGATGAACTGACGCAGCCGGACGGTGCAGTCCTGCGTCTCTTGAGCCATATGGAACCCGGCGTTACGCTGAACAAGCTGGCCCAGTACCTGAGCGGTGGCAGCATGACCGTGCTGGATACCAATGGCAACAAGGTCGGCGCGGACGCGCCTTTGGGAACGGGCTATACCATCGGCTTGGGCGCTGACGGCAAGACCGGCGGCGTGACCGTGGCAGTAGCGGGTGATCTGAACGGCGATGGCAGCGTTGATACCAAGGATCTGACGATGATGCGCCAGGCAATCCTGCAGATCGGCCAGCTGACCCAGGTTCAGTTGAAAGCAGCTACCCCCAGCACCAACGGCAGCAGAGTTGACACGAATGACTTGGTCTTGCTGCGTCGCTACCTGTTGAGCATGACGAAGACGATGCTGGACTAATTACGCAGCCAGCCCCCACGGGCTGAAACAAAAGGCCGGTATGGTTAGTGCCATACCGGCCCTTTTAGGAAGGAACCTGATTCGTATGAGAAAACAATTCATCTCCGCTACGGCGGCCACCCTGTGCGCACTTTGTCTGGGTTTTGCCGCCAGCGCGGCCGAGGTGGCGCAGTATAGCTTGACGGCGGATAACGCGCAGGTGACAGCCGGAAATATTGTGGAATTGTCGCTGCGGTGCGATTCTGCTGCCACGCCCACAGCGGCGCTGTCGCTGCAATTTACCCTGCCGGAGGGCTACGCGGTCTATGATGTGGACAGTGGCAGCGGCATCGTGAGCAATGAACTCTCCTACAGCTACACCGACTCAACGCTGAATGTGCTCTACTTGGACAATGATGCGGGCGGCAGCCCCGTGGAGTCGGGTAGCGAGGTGGCGAAGATCAAACTGACTGCCGCCACGCCCGGCACCGGCCGGCCTCTGGTTTGCATTGAGTCCGACGCCAGTTTAGTGACGGTGGAGGGCAAGGTAGAGACACAGGGCATCGACCTGACGATCAGTGACATGACTGTGACAGGCGAGGCTGTGCCGGTACCCACCACCGTGCCAAGTGTCTCCACCGACGGCAAGAAGCAGACCATGGCCGAGGCGAGCAGCAATGCCGCCAGCGAGAGCGCTACGGTGACGGAGCGCCTGCAAGAGCAGCAGGCCAAGCAAAACGGAGACGCGGCGGCCAACGAGCTGCCCCCCACCGCCACGCCGGAGATTATTACCGATGCGAACGGCAACAAGATGCAGATTGTGCGCAACGAGCGGGTCGAGGAAAATGTGGTGGATGTAACGGAGGATGTGCTGAACGCACAGCCTGCCACCACACCGACCACAGAGGCTCAGCCCGCTGTCGACACCGTGCCGCAGCAGAGCAACGCGGCCCTGCCGGTGGCACTGGTTGTGGTTGTGGTAATCGCCGCTGCGGCTGCGGGCGTTGTGTGTTACAAAAAGAAGAAGTGAGGTGCTGAGAGGTCGATGAAAAAAGCAGCAAAAACCCTGAGCATTCTACTGACGGCGGCGCTGGCAGGCAGCATGTTCACGGCCTATGCCGAGCAGGCGACGCCGGAGACCGCTTCAGGGGTCTATGTAGCCGAGATGGCCCCGGCACAGGACGAGGAAACACCTGAACTGGAGTATGTGACGCTCCCCGGCGGACGGGAAGGCTTTGAACAAGAGTTGAAAGCCCGCAGCAAGTTGGCCGGCCAAGGCGGCGTCAGCGTGGCGGCGACCTACGCCGAGACGGATACCAATTACACCGAACTGTGCGACCGCGTGACAAAAGCCATCGCAGCGAGACAGGAGATGGTAGACATTCACGATCTGGGGATTACATTCGACCAGATCAAGGCATTCGCCGGTGAGCCCGGCACGCTGGCCGGTGGCTACAAGGTCAAAAATGGAATACAGTATTCCTTTTATAAAGGCGAAAACACGGTCGCAAGCCTGATCTTGTCGTACTACCCCGAAGAGGACTGCGCCAAGATGGACGAACTTGTCGGGCGCATCAAGGCTCGCGTAGAGCAGGGGAAAACTGACTTGGAAAAGGTCATGCTGCTCCACAATGAGATTGTGGCCGCGACCCAGTATGACATGCAGGTTTACGACGGGGGAAGTGATTCCGACAGTCCGATTTATACGGCCTACGGCGTGTTTATGAATCGTGTGGCGGTCTGCGACGGCTACACAAAAGCGTTCGCCTGTATTGCCAACGAACTGGGCATCCCAACGGTTCGTCTTTCCAGCGAAGAGATGAACCATGCCTGGAATCTGGTGCAGGTGGACGGAAACTGGTATGAAGTAGACTGTACATGGGATGACACGGAAGGCGCTTATATGGACTACGGCTTTTGCTCGTACAAGTATTTTATGCGCAGTGAAAACGACTTCGCAAATAAGTGCGATCATGACGGAACAGATGTTATAGGTTTTTACGACGGCTTTGATAAGAATATGGCAGATGCTGCAGTTGATAAAACATATGACGATGCGTGGTGGGTGAAATTAACTGAAGACAATGCAAGCGGCATCATGAGTCTAATTCAACTATACGATGGTGACTGGTATTTTGCACACAATGGCGTAATGCGTTGGCGCGATAATCTGTGGGATGGCACGGATACCTTTAACCGCGTGGAAGGCGACTGGTGGATGTATGGGTGTTCTCTTATTGGAAATCGTGTGTTTGGTGCAGAAAAAGAACGAGGCAGCAATAAGATTTGTGAATGCAGACTGGACGGCAACGCGCACACTCTGACATGGGTGAAAGATTATCCGGTCCAAAACTGGGGCGTTAAAGCGTTCGACGACAAACTGTATTACGCGGCCACTATGGGCAAGCAGTGGGGATTGCAGGAACTGGACATTGGCACAGTGAGCCTTGACCCTGTGCCGGATCCTAAACCTAACCCAGAGCCGGGCAATGATGACAGCTATGTAGTTGAGAACAACACCGTCTACGGCGTGAGCGAAGCCACGACACCGGAGCGGTTCTTGGCGACGCTGGGGGGAAAAAACGGCCTGACCGTGCAGAACCTGGCCCCCAACGGCAATGTCGGTACGGGCACGCAGGTCTGCAACGCGGCTGGCGATGTGGTGATGACGGTCGTCGTTTACGGAGACTTGAACGGCGATGCGATGATTGATTCTAGCGACCTGGTGCTGATGCGCCGTGCTCTACTGGGCATGACGATGCTGGAAGGGGACTTCGCTAAGGCGGCGACCTTCAGTTCCAAGAGCGGCACAGTCCCCACATCCCAGGACCTGGCCCAGATGCGGCGATACCAGCTGAAAGTGGTTTCTAAGTTGGGCTAAATGTTAAGGCATACGGGGGCGAGGACGCAGCCCTCTAAATGCCTTTGCGGTGAAACAAAAATCTCTGGAAAGCGGAAAATTTTGGGCGGTATTTGGCTGAGCGGGTACTGCGCCGATGCACCGCGAATGCGCCCAAACAGGGGCGTTTCTCGCGGTGACAGGGGCGGTGTGCGGGAGTGCGTGGAGTAGTGCTTGTGTACAACTTCTTGCCGGAGAGTAAAACTTATATACTGGTTCGTAGGGCTTTTCACTTGCGAGAACCCTGCGATGTAGGTATCTGCATTTCTCAACGGAACCAAAACTGCGCGTTTATTTGAGTGGTGCGGATAAGAATTTATCTCACCGATTCGCCCCCAAAACTGTCCCCAAAAGGGTTTGGAACAGGTCAGCACCATATAGCACCTTTTTGTACACATGGGACAAAACCCATTCTGAGCCTTGGTACGCAATACCACCAAACCCAACAAAATAACACCATAACGCACAAATTTTGAATTTCTCATAACCCGGAGGTCGCAGATTCAAGTCTTGTCTCCGCAACCAACAAAAGCTCGTTGAAACGATAAGTTTCAACGAGCTTTTTTCTACCTTATGGCAAAAGTGGTAACAAGCTGGTAACTTTGACCCCAAAATGACCCCAAAACGGCAAAACGACTGCGCCCGGATGGCTGAATTTTTCAACCGCCCGGGCGCTTTTTGTGGATAAATTTTGCGGAGTTGGCAGGTAAAAATACGCGACTGCGACAGCACGCCCTGATCACATAATAGCAGGCTACCGTTTGTGACTTGACCGTCCTCGGTGACAAGGGTGGTAGAAAGCAAATCCTTGTCGGGTTGGAAATCTTCTTTAAGAGCATTCTTGAAGGTAGCAGCCAACAGCGTAAAGCTGACATCTCCCATGTGATAAGGCGATGGCAGGGCATCGAAGGTCTTATTCATGCCCTTCAAAATCAAGGCGCTTAACTGCTGACGAGAGGTTTCCTCCGACTGATCGCCATTGCGGATGTAGGCGATGCAGACACCCTCGAAGCGGTAGTAGTATGGATAGGCAGGACCGTTCTGAATCTCTAAATGAATGCAGATTTTATCGCCCTCGGAAAAGGCATGAAGTTGATACCGGGGCGTCGGGTCAATCTGCATTTCTCAATAGAACCAAAGCTGCTTCGATGTACAGGTGGCAGCCATGCGGGTAATTTCACGAGTCGCAGAGTTTTCATCGAACGTTGCTTCCGGATAAAAAAGTTTATCCGCAGAAATACCAAGGCATCGAACAATTTGGTAGCAGGTTTTTAAGCTGGGGGTTCGTTCACCTCGTTCGATAGCAACAACATAGCGTTCGCTTTTTCGTATGCGCTCTGCAAGGTCCTCTCTTGTAAGAACTTTATCATTGCGAGCGTGTTCAATAGCTATAAGGCAACACCGCATAATTCCCGCCTTACGGCTTAAGCACCGCTCCGGCGGATCTCCGCGCCAAGAGCCGCCGCAAGCGGCGGTTGCGCTCCGAAGCGCCTCGCTGCGGCTCGGTGTGCGGCACGGCATCTGCGTTGCCAAAATGCTCGATAATGTCGGGTTGCGGTACCCGCATCGTGCTTCGGGGCAAAAGCCCCTCGCACTCTGCGGCCGCTGCCCCTGCTTCGGTTCGCTGCATCCGCCACTGGCGGCGCTCACCTTTGCAGCACAAAGTATTATCTGCGCTTTTGGCTTAGCAGCTGCCGCACCTCGCTCGCCGTATCGGCACTTAGAATTATGCGGTATTGCCATAAATCAAAAATACGGCATTACCCCTTGCCCCCGCGCAGCGCCTCAAGGTCGCTGCGGGTGTCGATGTCCCGCAGCTCGGCGGCGGGGGTGGGCAGCAGGCGGATCGCCTGCGGGTGGGCGCGCAGCACGGCGCTGCCGCCGCTGCCCTCCGGCAGGTGAAGGAGGGCAGCAAAATAATCCCGGCCGAACAGCACAGGGCTGCCCGGGGTGCCGTCGGGTGCGGCCGGCCGCCGGATCGTGTCCGGCGCGGCACCAATCGCCAGCGCCTCCAGCGTCTGGCGGGTCAGGCAGGGCTGGTCCCCCGGCAGAAACACACACCCCTGCAGGTCGGGCTGCTGCGCCAGCAGCGCGGTCAGGCCAAGGCGCACCGTATCGCTGCGGCGGGGCTCGGCATGGCGCAGCACGGGGAAACCCTCTGCACGGCAGAGGGCCTCGACCTCGGCCGAGCGGGTCACGGCAATGCGCCCGGCAAACACCGGCGCGGCGGCCAGCGCCAGCGCATGGGCGGCCAGCGGCCGGCCGTTCAGCTCGGCCATCAGCTTGTTGCCGCCGAACCGCCGCCCCAGCCCCGAGGCCATGACGATGCAGCCCAGCGGCGGCACAGGGCAGTCCAGATCGTACACAAAGGCGTCCGGGTCGGCGCAGAGCGCGCGCAGGAACGGGGTGTCCTGCTTGCGGACGACTGCGAGAACGCGGCAGACTTTCAACATATCCAGCACGCTTTGTTGAAAATCCGCGCAGCCGCTCTCCAGATAGCCAAGCTCGTCCAGCACGGCCCAGCCGCCGGCCGCCGCCATCCGCTGCAAGGCGGGCAGCCCCACGGCGGCAAAGCCGGCCGGCACGGGGCGCATCCGGTTTTCACCGGGGGGCAGGGCGGCATCAAACCGCCCGATGACCGCCGCTGCCCCGGCGGCTGTATCGCGCATCTCGACCCATCTGCCCGGGACGGCAGCGGTGAGAAGCATCGGGGCATCGGGGCAGAGGGATGGCATAAGTGCGCGCAGCAGCGTTGTTTTGCCGCTGCCGCGCCCGCCGGTCAGCAGCAAGTGGCGCTTACCGCTGGCCCGGAAAGAACGCAGAATAGAGCTCGCGGCTGGTCTGTACACAGGCATCACGGTAGGCCTCATACCTTTCTAAAAATTGGCGGGCCTCGGCGGTCAGGGTGCTGCCGCCGCCGCCCCGCCCGCCGATGGTCTTGCAGGTCAGGGCAAAGCCCAGTTCTTTTTCGGCGTGCTGCACAAGCCGCAGCGCCTTGGAGTAGGAAAGCCCCATCTGCGCCGCTGCGCTGCGCAGCGAGCCGGTCTCCTCGATCAGATGGAGCAGGCGGCAGGGCCCCTCGCCAAAAAAGCGCTCGCCTGCGTCATCGCAGAGCATCACGCGCAAAGCAGGTTTCATGGTATCACCTCACAGCGGCAGCAGGGCCAGACGGCGTCGGCCCCGGCAGTCGGTAACGGGCAGCAGCTCCAGCGGGCCGTACACGGCGGCAAGGGCTGCCTGCAGCACGGCAGGCGGGTCGGTTTTGGGGTGCAGCACCGCCGCGACCCCGCCGCCCTGCAATACCACCAGTATATCACAGCTGTCCAGCGCCAGCGCGGGGTCGTGCAGGCAGACCAGCGCGGTCTTGCCGCCGGTGTGGACCAGCTGCGCCAGCAGCGCGGTCATCCGGCTGCGGTTCGCAAGGTCAAGCGCACTGTCCGGCTCGTCCAGCAAAAGCAGCGGCGCATCCTCGGCAATCGTGCGCGCCAGAATACAGAGCTGCTTCTCGCCGCCGCTCAGGGTCAGGTAGTCCTGCCCGGCCTTGTTGGCCAGACCTACGGTGCGCAGGGCCTCGTCCGCAGCGGCGTGCATGGCGGCGGTGGGGCTTTGCAGGACCCCCAGCCGCGGGTTGAAGCCCATAAGCACGACCTCCCGCGCCGAGAGCGAGACCGAGATGCCGCTCTGCTGCGGGATATAGCTGACGGTCTGCGCAAGCCTGCGGGTGGACAGACTCTCCAGCGGGACGCCGTCCAGAAGGCACTGCCCGGTGTGGGGCAGCAGCCCGGCAGCCGCCTTGAGCAGCGTGGTCTTGCCGCTGCCGTTTACCCCCAGCAGCCCGATCAGCTGCCCGGACACCGGGACAGAAAAGCTGACCCCTTGCAGCACGGCCACTGTGCCGTACCGTACGGTGAGGTCCTGCACGCAAAGCCCCACGGGCGGGGGCGTGGTTTGTGGCATCATGACGCATCCCTCCCCGGCTGCAGGATCAGATAAAGCAGAAACGGCACGCCCAGCAGCGAGGTAAAGATGCTGACCGGCAGCTCGGTGGAGGCAGCCGTCTTGGCCAGCGTGTCGGCGGCCAGCAGCAGGGCACTGCCCAGCAGCCCGCTCAGCAGGCAGGCCGAGCGCCGGTTGTGCCCCGCCAGCAACCGGGCGCTGTGGGGGGCCAGCAGCCCGACAAAGCTGATAAGCCCCGTCACGCTGACAACGGCGGCAACCGTCATGGTGGCAAGCGTCAGCAGCAGCAGGCGCATCGCGCCCACCCGCACGCCGAGCAGCCGGGCCTCGCCCTCCTCGATCGAGAGCAGCAGCGCCTGCCGGTGCAGCGCAAAGATCGCTGCGCAGCAGACCAGCACAACCGGCACCGGGAACCACACCCGGCTGCGGGTCACGGCGGACAGACTGCCCATGATCCAATACTCGATGCTGGCCAGCTCCTTCTCGGGGTCGGCGGTCAGCTTGAGCAGCATCAGCAGCGTCTGGGCCAGCGCGTGGACGGCGATGCCCGCCAGCACCAGCGACATTTTGCTGCGCCCCGGCGCGGCAGCGGCCAGCCCCAGCGAGAGGAACACCGCCGCCAGCCCGCCCGCAAAGGCACAGACCGTGGTGGACAGCGCCCCTGACGAAACGAACAGGATGGCGAACGCCGCGCCGACACTGGCCCCCGAGGAAACGCCGATGATGTCGGGGCTTGCCAGCGGGTTGCGGAATACGGTCTGGTAGACAAAGCCGGCCGCCCCCAGCCCAAAGCCGCCGATCAGAGCCATGACGGCGCGGGGCAGCCGCAGCACGGTGAAGGTGCGCACCGCCATGGCATCGCCGGCCAGCAGCGCCGCCGGTGTTATGGGGTAGCGGCCCAGCGCAAGGGCCGCACCAAAAGTCATAAAAACGCAGAGCGCTGCGCCCAGAAGGCACAGCGCCGTGCGCTTGCGGTTATTCATAGGAGGCAGGGGTGAAGCCGTAGTAGGTCGTGTAGAATGTATCGGCGCAGTCATGGTAGAACTGCTCACTCACCTGCTCGGGATGCAGCACGCTGCCCAGATAGACGCTGCCCAGGAAGCTGCCGGGCACGGGGGAGTCCACAGCCTCGATGGCGTGGGGCAGTTGGTAGACATGGCCCTCCCTGACGGCGGTGCAGTCGGCCAGTGCGGCATCGTTCAGGACGGAATCGACATCATAGTCGGCATCGGACGCCAGAATGATGTAGTCGGGATCCCAGTCCAGCACCTGCTCATAGGAGACCTCGGCCCAGTAGGTGTCCTCAACACTGGCGGCAGCGTTGAGACCGCCGGCATTCTCGATCATATAGTTCTGGTACATGGCGGGGCCGGCAGTCTGCAGCACAGAGCTGTTGCCGGCCATGTAGACGGTGGGGGCCTCGGCATCGCCGATGGCCTCGCGCAGGCTGAGCAGGTTGTCCTCAATCGCGGACTTCAGCTCCTCACCGCGGGCAACGGTGTTGGTGGCCTGAGCCAGCAGGTCGATGGCGCCGTACAGCTTGTCCTGATCCTCCGGCTTGACGGCCAGCACGGTCAGGCCCAGCTCCTCCATCTGGGGGATGGAATCCTTCAGCTTGGCGGGCACGATGACAAGGTCGGGGGTCAGCGCGGCGCAGCCCTCAAGGTCAAACTCCTTGGCGGTGCCGATGCTGGGCAGGCTCTGCAGCTCGGGGGCGGAGAGGCTGTAGAGCGTGCGCTTGTCGGCCTTGGCCTCGACGCCGACCAGCTCGTCCTGCACGCCGAGGGCAATGAGCAGGCTGGTGGAGATGTAGTAGCCGCTGGCCAGCGTCTTGGGCTCGGTCTCGATGGTGACCTCGCGGCCCAGCTGGTCGGTGACGGTCAGCGGGTAGGTGACGGCGGTCTCGGCGGCAGCGGGTGCAACGGCAGCCTCCTCGGGGCTGGCGGTGACCTCGGGTGCAGCGGCGGCGGTGGCGGCGGCCTCGCTGCTTACGGCGGCGGTGCTGCTGCAGGCGGTCAGCGCCATGGCGGCGGCCAGCAGCAGGGCGGTCATTTTGGTCATTTTCATGGATCTTCTTCCCTCATACAATAAAAAATATCGTTGTATTTTTAAAACAACAACGGTATTATACCAGATTTTATGGTAGAATAAAAGTACCTATCCACGAAAAGTGTGATTTTTTCGCCTAAAACAGAAAAAACGGAGATTGACCCATGATGACGATACGCGAATATGCCCGCCCCGCCACGCTGGAGGAGGCATGGCAGCTGAACCAGAAAAAGCCCAACCGCGTGCTGGGCGGTATGCTCTGGCTCAAGATGGAAAAGATCAATGTCGGCACGGCCATCGACCTGTCGGCCTTGGGGCTGGATACGATCGAGGAGACTGACACCGAGATCATCATCGGCGCTATGGCAACGCTGCGCGATCTGGAAACGAACGCCGCCCTGAACGCCTACACCGCGGGGGCCGTGCGGGAGGCTGTGCGCCACATTGTCGGCGTGCAGTTCCGCAACTGCGCCACGGTGGGCGGCAGCATCTATGGCCGGTTCGGCTTTTCCGATGTGCTGACGCTGTTTTTGGCGCTGGACTGCGAGGTTGAGCTGTACAGGGCGGGTCGGATGCCGCTGGCGCAGTTTGCCGCGATGCCCTATGACCGCGATATTCTGACCCACATCTGCCTGCGCAAGACGCCGGGGCTGAAGGTGCAGTACCAGTCGGTGCGCGCGACCCAGACCGATTTCCCGATCCTGACCTGTGCGGCTGCCCGCACGGCGCAGGGGCAGTACCGCTTTGCCATCGGCGCGCGCCCGATGAAGGCCGTGCTTGTCACGCCGGACTGCGACCCGGCGCAGCTGCCCGCCGCCGTGCAGGAAGCCGTCAAGACCGGCAGCAACCTGCGTGGCAGTGCCGAGTACCGCACCCACCTGACCGGTGTGCTGGTCCGGCGTGCCGTGGCCGCGCTGGAAAATTGACGGAGGTATACCATGCAGATCACATTTACCTTAAATCATAAAAAAGTCACCGCCGAAATCGCGGCTGACACCGTGCTGCTGGACCTTGTGCGCAGCCTCGGCTGCAAGAGCGTCAAGCGCGGTTGCGAGACCGCCAACTGCGGCCTTTGCACGGTCTTTCTCGATGAAAAGCCGGTGCTGTCCTGCTCGGTGCTGGCGGCGCGGGTCAACGGCCACAGCGTCACCACGCTGGAGGGGCTGCAGGAGGAGGCTGCCGAGTTCGGCGCCTTTATCGCCGATCAGGGTGCGGAGCAGTGCGGCTTCTGCAACCCGGGCTTTATTATGAACGCGCTGGCGCTTTTCCGGGAAAACCCCGACCCCGGCGAGGATGAAATCAAGGAGTATCTGGCCGGCAACCTCTGCCGCTGCTCCGGCTATGAGGGCCAGCTGCGGGGCATTTTGAACTTTTTAGCGTGGAAAAAGGGGAAGGAGGCTGCCCAATGAAAACTGTGAACCAGGCCATGCGCAAAAAGGATGCCATGCAGCTTGTGACCGGCCAGCCCGTCTACATGGATGATGTCATCCCGCAGGACTGCCTGATCGTAAAGCTGCTGCGCTCCCCCCATGCCAACGCTATCGTGCAGGAGATCGACACGAGCCGTGCCCTGCTGGTGCCGGGCATTGAGGCGATCTACACATGGAAGGATGTGGACCAGCAGGGCCGCCGCTACACCCAGGCGGGCCAGACCTACCCCGAGCCGAGCCCCTATGACCGGCTTGTCATCGACCGCCATGTCCGCTTTGCGGGGGATGTTGTCGCAATTTTGGCCGGCAAGGATGAAAAATGCGTCGATAAGGCGATGAAGCTCATCAAGGTCCGGTATGAGGTCCTGCCCGCCGTGCTGGACTACCACACGGCACTGGATAACCCCGTCCTTGTCCACCCGGAGGAAAACTGGGAGTCGCTGGCACCGGTCGGGGCCGACAACAAGCGCAACCTGTGCGCCCACGATGAGAGCGGGGCGGGCGATATTGAGGCGGTGCTGGCGGGGTGCGATGTCGTCATCGACCATACATACCACACCCGCGCCTGCCAGCAGGCCATGATGGAGACCTTCCGCACCTACTGCAGCATAGATGCCTACGGGCGGCTGAATGTCCTCAGCTCGACCCAGATCGTTTTCCACTGCCGCCGGATCCTGGCCAATGCGCTGCACATCCCCAAGTCGATGATCCGGGTGGCCAAGCCCCGCATCGGCGGCGGCTTCGGCGCCAAGCAGACCTCGGTCTGCGAGGTCTACCCCGCCTTTGTGACATGGAAAACCAAAAAGCCCAGCAAGATCATCTTCAGCCGGTACGAGAGCCAGATCGCCTCCACCCCGCGCCATGAGATGGAGCTGCATGTCCGCCTTGGTGCGACAAAGGACGGCATCGTCAGGGGCATCGACCTCTACACCCTGTCCAACACCGGTGCTTACGGCGAGCATGGGCCTACAACGGTGGGCCTGTCTGGCCACAAATCCATCCCGCTCTACGGCAAGGCCGAGGCATTCCGCTTTGTCAGCGATGTCGTCTACACGAACCACATGTCCGCGGGCGCTTACCGCGGCTACGGTGCGACCCAGGGCCTGTTTGCGGTGGAGTCCGCCGTCAATGAGCTGGCCGACAAGCTGGGCATCGACCCGTTTGTGATCCGCCAGCGCAACATCGTCCGTGAGGGCGATGTGATGCCCGCCTACTACGGGCAGGTCAACACCAGCTGCGCACTGGACCGCTGCCTGCAGGCCGTGCATGACAACATCGGCTGGGACGAAAAATACCCCGTGCGCGACATGGGTAACGGCAAGGTGCGCGCCGTGGGCATGGGCATGGCGATGCAGGGTTCCGGCATTACGAGTGTGGATGTGGGCAGCGCCAGCCTGAAGATCAACGATGACGGGTTCTATACCCTCTCGATCGGTGCAGCCGACATGGGCACCGGCTGCGACACGATTCTGGCGCAGATTGCCGCCGAGGTGCTGGACTGCCCGCTCGACAATGTGACGGTCCTCGGCGCGGACACCGATTCCTCGCCCTACGATTCCGGCTCCTACGCATCCAGCACGACCTATGTCACCGGCAAGGCGGTTGAGCAGTGCGCCGAGCAGCTCAAGCAGAAGATCTGTCAGGTCGGCGCGGGGCTGCTGGGCCTTGATGAGCGTGCAGTCGTCTTTGCGGGCGATGCCGTGACAAGCGAGGACGGCACGCAGCGCGCCACGCTGGCGCAGATCGCCGCAGCCTCCCAGTGCGGCAGCAATACGGCGCTGGAGGCAGTTGTGACCCACAGCTCGGAGATCTCGCCCCCGCCGTTCATGGTGGGCGCTGCCGAGGTCGAGGTCGATCTGGAAACCGGCGAGGCGCAGGTCATCCGCTATGAGGCAGCCGTTGACTGCGGCACACCGGTCAACCCGAACCTTGCGCGGGTGCAGGCCGAGGGCGGCATCCTGCAGGGCATCGGTATGGCGCTGACCGAGAATGTCACCTACGATGACCGCGGCATGCCGCGGGAAAACTCGCTGATGCAGTACAAGATCCCGGCGCGCAACGACATCGGGCATATCCATGTCGTATTTGAGAGCAGCTACGAGGGCACCGGCCCCTTCGGTGCCAAGAGCATCGGCGAGGTAGTCATCAACACCCCGCTGCCCGCCGTGGCCGATGCGATCTACCACGCCACTCACAAGCGGTTCTATGAGCTGCCCATCACCCGCGAGCAGATCGCGCTGGCCGGGCAGTAAAAGGCAGGGAACGGCGAAAAAGACCCTCTGCGGGGGATAAAAAAATTGCAAGCCGACAGATCGTCGGCTTGCAATTTTTTTTTCAGGCTGCAAAAAAACTCTTGCAGGGGCGAGCATGGCTCGCCCGTGCCCGTTTGTCTGTGAAAAACCTTCCCGGAAAACGCGCTGCTGCGCCAAGCCGGTGCGAAGATTCAGGTTTCGCCGCCGCGGTTAAAACTGCGCCGGTTGTTGGGGAACCAAATGGCAGGGGTGAACACAGCCAGCCCCACCGCTGTGGTATCCCCGGGGTTGGAAACGATGTGGGGCAGGTTGGACTGTACCACAGTGGTGTCTCCGGCGTTCAGGCGGGTAGTCTTGGACTCCACCAGTACATCCAGCTGCCCCTGTTCCAGCAGCAAGATTTCCTCACTGGGGTGGATCACCGGCAGGTCGCCGTCCTTGCAGTGGGGTTCCAGCTCAAAGCGTATGACCAACGACTGAGGTACAAAATTTCCGTTGGGCATGGGCGTAAGCAGATGATACCGTACATTGGAATTGGGCTGGGAGAGGATCAACATATCCGCCTGACGGGTTGTCAGGCTGGTGCTGCTCTCACCTCCCATAAACAGATAGGTGGGGATGTCCAGAGCGGCGCTGAGTTTGCGCAGGGTGGACAGGGACGGGTCGGTGAGATCGCGCTCGATTTGGGAGATATACCCGATGGACAAACCAGTCTTTTCGGCCAGTTCCTTGAGGGTGATTCCCCGCTTTTTCCGCATATTTCGAACATGTTCGCCCAGCATAAGACCTCCCGCTTTTTCGTAAAAAAATTTATTTACAGTATATCACAAAATGCCCTGTACGTAAA
>SKEJ01000302.1_pt1 | contig 33015 bp, 34 predicted proteins | sample 4826721 | NCBI WGS metagenome assembly SKEJ01 (sample SAMN11008812, study PRJNA524170) | human gut metagenome | biome: Human fecal sample; material: Feces; isolation source: fecal sample from pouch patient p31 | host: Homo sapiens | place: Israel: Tel-Aviv | collected 2015-06-02 | reverse complement strand
ACATATGATTCTATATTTTTATTTCTAAAAGAAATAATTCTACTTTTATCCTTATCAAACAAGACATCATCCTCATAAATAAAGTTCGTAGATAAACATTCTAACTTGCCATTCCAATCAGCAAACGGATTGCCGTTTAAGCAAATTACACTTTTAGGAATGGATATATATTTCCACAAGAAACAACCAGAAAATGCACTATCACCAATGCTTGTAACACTAGAAGGGATGACAATTCCAGACAAAAAACTACAAATATAAAATGCACTATCACCAATGCTAGTTACACTAGAAGGAATGACATATGATTTTTCGTTTCGATTTCTAAAAGAAATAATTTTACGTTTATCCATATCAAACAAGACATCATCCTCATAAATAAAGTTCGGAGATAAACATTCTAACTTGCCACCCCAATCCATAAACGGATTGCCGTTTAAGCAAATTACGCTTTCAGGAATGGATATATATTTCAATGAGGAACAACGCAAAAATGCCTTATCACCTATACTAGCAACACTATCAGGGATGACAATTTCAGACAGAGAACTACATCCCCAAAAAGCATAATTACATATTACTCTAGTCCCCTCTTTGACCGAATAAGCTCCACTTAGTTTTCCTGGAACTTTCAACAATTTTCTTCCATCTTTGCTATATTTCGCTCCCCTTTCATCAATAAGAGCCTCTTTTAACTCTTCTTCTGTTGGTTTGGTCGATAAATCTTCATCCATCACAGAAGTTATATTAGGTTTTTCACCAATAAACAATCTAAAAGAGCATGCAGAAAGCTCCTTTCTTGCCAATGCTAGCATGAAAAGAGAGTAAAAAGTGCAAAAATCCTTATTACACATCAAGTCCTGCAAGGCAGATATAACCTTGCTACTAGCTGGATTGCGATAATCATTTTCAGTGAAGAGAAGCCGGTCTGATGCACTATAGGTGGTCAACAAGCTGGAATTCATAGAGATAGCCTTCAATGACAAGGCAATGCTTGCCAATGAAAAATCATCTATCGTTTCATCAAAATCATCCACTGTACGCAAAGGATGACAGAAATCGTTGGTGCTGATAGTTGGAGATTTACTGCCCTTCATAGAAGGCACAAACATCCCATCATAATCCACCAATGTAAGAGAACCATCGGGACGGACTATGATATTGTCTGGCCTGATATCACCATGAGCAAAAGATTGAGTACGGAGCCAAGCTGCCATCTTGCCAAAACGATAACAAAGCATCGATATGGCAGATTGGTTCTGGAAATTTGCTGCAATGTAAGCTTCCATCGTTTCTCCATCTACCCAATCCATCAACAATACAGGAAATTCGTCCTCCTCGCATTGACTGTCAACGAAGAGTTCCTTCTCCATATACTTTACAGAAGTAATGTATGGAGAATCGAACATTTCCAATTCGTCTGCAATCTGGCGATAGGCTTCAGCTCGTCCCTGCTGTTCTTCCGTAAAACACTTGAGAGCATAATATTTCCCGGCGTTCTTGTCATACATCTTAAACACCACGGCAAAAGCACCACTACTGCGATATGGCTCTCCATGATCATCTAGTACGGGAGTCAGGTGAGCCAATTTGTCAAGATTATCACTAGCATCTTGAATGGCCTTTACATATTCTGATATCAATGGATACTGCATATTGTATATTTTTATGTTATTCACTATCTTAAGCTGTATTTTCAGTCGACATTGCAAAGATAATCATTTTTACTGAAACTGCACAAACTTTAGCCAAAAACTTCATAGTAAGATTATAAAAAAATAAATATCTTAGCTGGGCAAGGAAAAAGTTGTGTGAGGGGACACAATTGGGAAGAAGAAGTAGTCTTTCTTGGCAAGCAGCTTTAGATTTTGGGGAATGTTTCCACATACTTTCCTCATTTTCCACACCATCTATTTTTGGCATACAAAACATAAACACCTGATAATCAACCTATATCTCTTTCATTCTTCTTTTTGGCACACAGATTGCGACTATGAATAGCGGGTTCGACAAGGAATCCACATAGAAAATAAGTAACATTAATATAGTAACAATTTTAAAAAGATAAGATTATGAAGAAGTTTATGTTTGCAGCTATCGCAGCTATGGTAATGGTTTCAGTAAGCAACGTTTTTGCATCAAGCAGAATGGTAGGTAACGCAGAGATAGCACCAGTTGATACCGTGGCTCCGGATGCTCCTTCAGATACAACAGAAGTTGGCACTCCTATCCAGCCACAGGCTACCACTGAGGATTCTACCCAGCAGGAGACAACAGCAGAAACTACTACTGATACTCCTATAGCAACAGAAGAGAACACCCAGGCAGAGCAGCCAGCTACTGTTCAGGAGACTCCACAGGAGAATACCCAGGAGGAGACAACTCAGCAGCAGGAGACTGCAGAGACTGAGCAGCAGGCAAATGCTGAATAAGAAGTCACAAGAGAGTTCTATTGAGTTCTATTTGCAGACGACATATTTAAGAAATTAATTGGGAAAGCGTAGAATCCTGCTAGCAGGACTCTGCGCTTTTTAAATTATCGAAAATATCCATAAAAGAATACCTTCAAACACCACGAATCACTTATCTTACGAAGAAAAAGTGGCAATATTGCCAAAAAATCTTCGCAGAATTCTTATATTTAAGAAAAAAAGCGTATCTTTGCGAAGAAAAAGTGGCAATATTGCCAAAAAATCTTCGTAAAGAGAAATATTCGGCAGTACTTGATAGCGACAGGTGTAGCCGACGATCATATTATCCGAATTGCATTAGATGATATTGAGAATGCCGAATTACGTGACCCTCTTCGCCTCTACAGAAACATCAAGGCAAGTATGATAGATAGCGATTTATATTACATCCTTTTGGATGAAGTGCAGCTAGTACCTCGTTTTGAAGAAGTCTTGAATAGTCTTCTGAGAATAGACAATGCCGATGTGTATGTGACCGGAAGTAATTCTAAATTCTTATCCAGCGACATCATCACAGAATTCAGAGGACGCGGCGATGAAATTCATCTCTATCCCTTATCACTGTCAGAGTATTGCGAAGGAACCGGTCAGACACCTAGGGATGCTTGGAAAGATTATTATACCTATGGTGGGCTTCCTCAAGTATTATCATTAGAAACAGAGAAGAAGAAACTCGATTATCTGACCAATTTGTTTGAAAGTGTTTACTTAATCGATGTTATAGAACGAAACAAGATTAAGAACAGAGCTGAATTTGAGGAACTAGTACGCATTATTGCCTCAGGGATTGGTGCGCCTACGAATCCATCAAAATTGTCCAACACCTTTAAAAGCGTAAAGAAGGTAAACATCACTTCTGTAACGATAGATCGCTATTTGGGCTATATGCAAGATGCTTTTATCATAGAAAAGGCTATTCGTTATGACATAAAGGGAAAAAAATACATTGGCAGTTTAGCTAAGTACTATTTTTCTGATCTGGGGATAAGAAATGCGCTACTCGGATTGCGCCAACAGGAGGAAACTCACATCATGGAGAATATTCTGTATAATGAGTTGCGACGTCGTGGCTGCAAAGTTGATGTGGGTATGATAGAACAACGCTTTATTGACAAGGATGGTAAATGGCAACGCAAACAGTTAGAGGTTGACTTTGTGGTAAATGAAGGCAGCTTACGATACTATATACAGTCAGCACTAGCTTTACCTGATGAAGAGAAAAGAAAACAGGAAACAGCTTCTCTCCTTAAAATCAATGATACTTTTAAGAAAGTTATAGTTGTAAAGGATGACATTAAACCATGGAGAGACGAAAATGGCATTCTTACCATTGGTTTACTTGATTTTCTGATGGACGAAAATTGCTTAAACCATCTATAGGGAATAAAGCTATAGATAAACACCTGACTACTGATACACCTGTAGCAACAGAAGAGAACACCCAGACTGAGCAGCCAGCTACTGTTTAGGAGACTCCACAGGAGAATTCCCAAGAGGAGACAACTCAGCAGCAGGAGTCTGCAGAGACAGAGCAGCAGACAAATGCTGAATAAGAAATCACAAGAGAGTTCTGTAGAGGTCAATAGGATTCAATTAAGTTCATTTTGCAATCGACATATAAGAAAAGCGTAGAATCCTGCTGGCAATGATGCCAGCAGGATTCTACGCTTTATTCATTAAGCAAATCCTACACAGGAATAAAATCCAGTTTCCTTCTCAATGAAATTTCAGTTTCGTAAAGACCAAATTTATATTAGCAAAGACCAGATTTATATTAGCAAGGATTTAACGCGCGCATACGTATAAATGTTTTTTCTCAAAAAAAGTATCAAAGTCTCATTATTCAATGAAAAATGAATATTATATATCTAGTTCTCAGATTATTCTATCGAATGAGACTTCTCGAAAAATGGCGAAAGAAGTATCATGGAAGTATCATAAAATTCTGGAAATGCATCATAAAAAACACTAATAAGAAGCTGAAAAATGCTATTAATAGGCGGAAATAAGCTACAAAAACATATAAAAAAGTGCTATTTTAAGGCAAGAAAGTACATATAAAAAGTGTTTGAGAGAAGAATGAGGAAAGTTTACTGGTTATCAGTTACTTTCCTCATTTTGGTTAAAAGTGGCGAGGACAGACGAAGACGGGAATACGACAAGATGAGACAGAGGAACGTTACCTATCCGTAACCTATACCCCAAATGGTGAATGTTGAGGTTCGGAAGAATAAGGAAGGTTACGAATTAAATTTTAATACTCTGATTTATAGTGAGTTACTAATGAGTAACGCAAGATTTTTGGTTACGAACCAAATTTGCCGTGTTCTGCCGTGAAATGCGTAGCAAGAAAAGACTCTTCATGTATTAATTTTGAACGCAAAAAAGAATGACGTTATGAAGAGTACATTTTCAATTATCTTCTACCTCAAAAGACAGGTAGTAAAGAAAGATGGTACAGTTCCAGTTATGGGACGTATCACAGTGGACGGAACACAGGCGCAGTTCAGTTGCAAGACAACTGCCAATCCAGATTTGTGGGATACCAAGGGCGGACGCATGATAGGTAAGAGTATGCAGGCTTTGGAAGTGAACCGCAAATTGGACAAGATGCGTGTGAGTATCAGTAAGCATTATCAGGAGATTATGGACAGGGACAACTTCGTCACTGCCGACAAGGTGAAGAACGCCTTTCTTGGTTTGGAGTATCGTTGCCATACACTGATGAAAGTCTATTTCCAAAGCCGTGATGAAATGGAAAAGCAATATAAGGCTGGCATAAAGTCTTTGAGCTCATTCACAAGATACAGAATAGGATGTGCCTATGTCGGTGAGTTCTTGCAATCGCATTATCATGTCAAGGATATTGCTTTGAAAGAGTTGTCGCTGCCTTTTATCACGGACTACGAGACTTTTCTCAGAACCGAAAAGCACTTGAAGATAAACTCTGCGATGGTGTTTGTCCGCAATCTCCGTGCAATGGTATTCCGCGCCATAGATAATGAGTGGCTTGTAAAAGACCCTTTCAGACGATATGAATACAAGGAAGAAGAGACGACAAGGGAGTTCTTGACAAAAGAAGAGATTCGCTTGCTCATGGAAATACCAATCACCCGAAAGAAGATGAGCATGGTACGTGATTTGTTTCTGTTCTGTTGTTTCACTGGTCTCGCCTTCATAGATCTTTATAACCTGAAGGAAGAGAACATCAAAACGTTCTTTGACGATGGCGAGTGGATAATAATCCATCGACAGAAGACGGGAACTGAAGCCGACATCAAGTTGCTTGACTATCCCAAGCAGATTATGGAAAAATACCGTGGATTGTGTGAAGACGGTAGGGTATTTCCAGTACCCAACTACAAAAGTTGTATGGATTCACTCAAAAGACTGGGCAAGAAATGCGGCATCACCAAGCCGCTGTCCTGGCACATGAGCCGTCATTCGTTCGCAACCTCGGTTTGCCTCTCCAACGGAGTTCCAATAGAAACCGTGAGTTCAATGCTTGGTCACAAGAACATAAAGACAACCCAGGTGTATGCCAAGATTACCAAAGAAAAATTGAGCAAAGACGTGGAAAAGTTGTCTCAGCAAATAAATAACATTGAGGAATTCACGTTTGGAAATGTTTGCAACGATAATACTAACACTATAAATGGCAGAGTATGAAACGACAAGTGATAACAATACAAGAAGATATGGTCATCTACGCCCCACATCATGGTGAGGTGTGGATGACAGTTTGGGAGATTGCCGAACTGTTGAATGTAACAGGGACAGCAGTGAAGAATACCATCAAGCGCATTTGGAAACAAAGTATGCTGAAAGATTTCCAGCATTCTCAATACATCAAACTTGAAAATGAATATTCTGCGCATGTCTATGATATGGAAGTGATTATCGCCATAGCACTTCAAATGGATACATACCAAGCCTTGTTGTTCAGACAATGGTTTATCAGTAAGGTTGTGAACCGCAAGGATTGCCAAACAGAGCAAGTAAAACACGAGTATCCGATGATTATTGTGATGAACGGAACGATGCCAAGAGGTGCAAGTTAGAATTTCTTATCTTTTAATAAGATTCCTACACCTTTATAATATAATAGCGTACAGGGGGAACGATTTTTGTCGTTGTACCCTGTACGCTATTCTTGTTTCGCTATTATGAAGCAGTACCTTCCCCTTGTGAAACAGTGCCGTCGATTATCGGCTTGCGGTAATTACCAGTGAGAAGTGCTTGTATCTCGGATTCCGGATAGAGGGTTTTGCCACATAATATAATGTAGGGCAAGATGCCTTGTTTGCGATATTCCTGCAAGGTACGGCGACTAAGCTTCAGGAACTCGGAGAGTTCCTTGTCGGTGAGGTATCGCTCCCCGTCCAAAGGTGGGCTGTAGGACTCGATGAATGAGGATAGCCAGTTGTTGGCTTTCTTCAAGGATTGCATGGCGGTGTCTATCGACTTGCTCTCATGCGTAAGAAGTTGGTTCATGTTCATTGTTTACAATTTGGATTAAGTGGTGAATATAAAATGTGTTGGCTCGCCCAGGGTGAAGTTTTCGGCTTTGCCTTGGGCGAGTTTGGCTTTACGCTATACCGATTTGATTCTGGCGATAAGCGGAACGATGGCTTTGACCTCTTCGGGGCAGTAATAGAATTGGCGACCTATCTGGGTATGCCCCAAGAAACGGCGGTCACGAAGTTTTTGTAAGGTGCGCTGGCTGATGCGAAGTTGCTGGCAGACCTCATGACCTGTAAGCCATTTGTTCAGACGCTTGCCGTTAGCCTTATGCTTCAGCAACTCAACTTTCTTTACCAAGGCATCGTATCTTGCCATCATCAAGTCGAATGCCTTCTTTTCCATTGTTACTACTTCCATATTCTCTGTTTTATTGGTTCAACAAATTCGGGTGCAAAGTTAATGTGTGTATGTTGAAAAACAATGAAAATGAATAACTGTGGCAGTGCTTTTCTGGGGTTTGCCGACCGCTTGGCAAGAAAAATCAAGAAAATTATACGTGGGTCATTAATGAGTTGTTAAACGGGTATTTCGCAAATGGTTAATTTTGCCGCCGAGAAATAAAAACAACGAATTATATAACATTTCAAACGGAATTAGAATGGAAGTAATAACAATGGAAAGTGCAGCCTTCAAAAAGCTGACAGAACAGTTGGCAGAAATAGTCCAGTACGTGCGATTGGCAAAAATGGCATTTCAAGAGAACTTGACGGGTAAGGGATTGAAGCCGATGTTGACCAATGACGATGCAGCTAAGATGCTTGGTGTGAGCAAGCGCACCTTGCAGCGAATGCGCTCAGAGAACCGCATTGAGTTTATTAAAATTGGCAATCAATGCCGATACCAAGTTGAAGCCATTGAAAGAATGGTTGAGGAACGAACAATAACAAAGGAGACATGAGCATGGAAGATGGAACATTGAGAAAACTGGAGTTATATCTCCATGACCTACACAAAAAGATAGACGGCATCTATGACATGTTGATGTTGAGACACGAACGAGAGACGGAGCAAAAAGGAAGTTCTGCCATCAATGAAAAATTGCTTGACAACCAAGACCTCTGTCTCTTATTTCAAATCTCCCCTCGTTCCCTTCAACGCTATCGCAGTCTGGGAGTGCTTCCCTACAAGCGTTTGGGGCAGAAAACCTACTACACGGAAGAGGATGTGATGCAGTTTGTAGAGAATAATGTCAAAGAATTCAAGAAAGAGAATGTGGAGCATTACTTGACTCGCATTCATCAGAAATTCAAATAACAACAGTATTCACCATTAAAAATTTACAATTATGGTACAAAAGAAAAAGAGTGATGAACAGGACGTGCTGGTAGTCCGTGACGAGAAGACGGGCGAGATCAGCGTCGTCGCCGGACTCAGCAGAGACGGCACACCGAAGCGAGCGCCAGCTAAGGCGGAGAACACGCCCGACTTCTTGCGTTTTGACCGCAACAGTGACCTGATGGACAGTTTCTTTAGAAACTTCTTCCGCCAGTGCAAGGAGCCAAGCCGATTCGGATTCTACCGCATAGCGGCAGACCAGGTGGAAAACCTGCTTGGCGTGATGAAGGAGTTGCTGAAAGATCCGGAGGCTAACAAGGAGATTCTTTCCGCCCACAAGGTTGACACCTCCAATTATGAGAAAGAGGCAAAGCAATTGGAAGGTCAGGCGAAAGAAACCGCATCATCGGACGATGCGTCCAAGACGCAAGCTAACACAGAAAAAGAGAATGTATCATCTGAACAAACCAACGAAAAAGAGAACGACATGGAACAGAAACCAGAACAGACCGCAACCGAACAGCAGGCACAGACCGCTCCGGGTGTAAAGCAGAACCTCATTAGTGGTAACGATGTGAACCTGCAGGAATTGGGTGCCAGATATGGCATAGACTTCAACAGTATGAATGAGAAGGATATGAAAGCCCTGCTCAACTACGGCAAGACGGGGCTTGTGATTGTGAAGCCGACCTTCGGCGGTGAACAGATAGAGATACAGGCCCGTCTATCATTCCGCAAGGACGATAACGACCAGTTGCAACTCGTGCCGCATTTCGTGCGCAACGAGCCAAAACTCGATGTCGCTTACAAAGGCTATACCTTCACTCCAGAGGACAAAAAGAACCTGTTGCAGAACGGCAATCTCGGAAAGGTAGTGGATTTCCCCGACAAGAATACAGGTGAGCTGCGTCCTCATTTCATCAGTATCGACCGTCTCACCAATGAGATTGTTGACATCCCGACCAACAAGGTGCGCATACCCGATACCATCGGCAAGACACCTATTACCAAGGACGACAAGAGAGTACTCTACTCAGGTATTCCGCTTCGCAAGGAGATTGAGCTTGCCAACGGGCGCAAGTTTACACCGCTGCTGCAGGTGAATGTGGAACAGCGTGGCGTGGAGTTCGTGCCTGGCAGCACAAGACAGGCGCAAGGTCAGAAACAGAATGGAGACAAGAAGCAGACCGCTGACAAGCAGGAGCAGAAGGCAGAAGGTGATGCGGGCGGCCAGAAAAAGCAGCAAGATCCCAACCACTGGCTCAATGAGGACGGAACCATCCGCCGACTCAACACCTATTTCAAGAAGGAACTGACCGAGCAGCAGAAGGACGACTATGTGGCAGGCAAGACCATCGAGATCAAGGAAGTGCCCAACAAGAACGGCAGCGGTACCTATACCGCCTATGTGAAGTTCGACTTCGACAAGATGCAGCCACGTTCCTACCGCAACAATCCTGACCTCAAACAGGCAAAGGAACAGATTCCGACCAATGAGAACAAGGTACAAGTCGCCGTCAACGAGCAGGGCAAGACCCATGAGGCGACCAAGCACACCAAGGATCCGCTGAGTCCGGGACAGTCTGCGCCAAAGAACGAAAAGCAGCAGAAGGAACAGAACGTCGAGGAACAGAAGCCAAAGAGAAAGGCAAGAAGCGTGAAGATGTAGTTGCCGCCACTTGATCCACAGAGTTAATCATCCATCATAACAACCGACATCTGCGACCGTCTATCCCACGGTTGCGGATGTCACAAAAACAACAGACAATGAAGACAATCATCGCAGAGAAGCCAAGCGTAGCCAAGGAAATCGCCCACATTGTGGGAGCTGACAAGCGTGAGGAAGGCTATATGCAGGGCAATGGCTATTTTGTGACATGGGCATTCGGACATTTAGTGCAGCCAGCCATGCCGGAAACCTACGGCATGAAGGGATTCCATGCAGAGAATCTGCCTGTGATTCCCGACCCGTTCGTTCTTGTTCCCCGACAAGTCAAGACTGAGAACGGCTACAAACCAGATGCAGGTGTGCTTGCCCAGATCAAGATAATCGGCAAGCTGTTTGACAGCAGTGAGCGCATCATCGTAGCAACCGATGCAGGACGTGAGGGAGAATTGATTTTCCGATACCTCTATGCGTATCTCGGTTGCAGGAAACCTTTCGACCGTCTCTGGATCAGTTCGCTTACGGACACCGCCATCCGTGAGGGACTTCAGAACCTCACGGACGGCAAGGAGTATGACAATCTCTATCATGCAGCCAAGGCACGAAGTGAGGCAGACTGGCTCGTCGGCATCAACGGCACACAAGCCCTGACGATAGCCGCAGGACGTGGCACCTATTCCGTAGGTCGTGTGCAAACTCCGACCCTTGGCATGGTGTGCGAACGCTATTGGGAACACAAGCGTTTCGAGTCGAAACCGTTCTGGCAGGTACACTTCGGTGTGGTTGATGCAGACAGTGGCAATATACTGAAGTTCACATCTGCCAACCGATGGACAGACAAAGCCACCGCAACCGACATATATAATAAAGTGAAAGATACCGGTTCTGCCATCATCACAAAGGTCGCAACCAAGCGAAAGGTGGAGAAGGCACCGCTCCTTTACGACCTTACTACCTTGCAGAAAGAAGCCAATTCCCAGCATGGCTTCACGGCAGAGCATACACTCTCCATCGCCCAGAAACTCTACGAGGCAAAGTTCATCACCTATCCAAGAACATCAAGCCGCTATATTTCGGATGATGTATTTGCCACCCTTCCCAAACTCTTTAAGAATCTGGAGAATCATTCGGAATATGGAGAGAAAGTGAAACTCTTGCCTGGCAGTGAGGACTACAGCAAGAACTGCGTGAATGCCGCCAAGGTGACCGACCACCATGCCCTGCTCATCACAGAAAATGCAGCCATTGGTCTTTTCAAGGACGAGAAGATCGTTTATGACATGATATTGTGCCGGATGATTGAAGCGTTCTCGGCAGACTGCATCAAGGACATCACATCAGTATCGGCGCAAGTGGATCATGAAGTTGAGTTTGGCATCAGTGGCTCCATCATCCGACAGACTGGCTGGCGAGCGTTGTCGCTCAAGGAAAAGAACAACAGGCAGGACAAGGATGCAGACGCAACAGACAATGAGGTCAAGGAGCAAGTCATTCCCAACTGGCAAGAAGGACAGCATATCACTCTTTCTGGCTGCACCATCACGGAGGGCAAGACCAAACCGAAGCCATTGCATACGGAATCCACATTGCTTGCAGCAATGGAGACCGCAGGCAAAGAGATAGAAGATGATACGATGCGCCAGGCAATGAAGGACTGCGGTATTGGCACACCAGCTACACGTGCTGCCATCATCGAAACCCTACTCAAACGAGAGTATATGGTGCGCCAGCAGAAGAAACTTGTGCCGACGGAAAAAGGACTCGCCCTGCATTCCGTAGTGAAGAACATGGCGATTGCCAATGTGGAGATGACGGGCAAATGGGAGGCGGAACTTGCCAAGATTGAACGAGGTGAAGCAAGTGCTGACGGGTTCACCCATAGTATCGAAGGCTATACCCGTGAAATCACTGCGGAATTGTTAGGTTGTGACAGACTTTTCAGCCACAAGGATTCCGGCTGCCAGTGTCCTAAATGCAAGCAAGGTACCATGCAGTTCTTCGGAAAGGTAGTAAGATGCAGCAACAAGGAGTGCGGTATGCCTGTGTTCAAGCAGATAGCAGGAAAGTTGCTCACTGATGCCGACATCACCGACTTGCTTACCAAGGGCAAGACCAGAACGCTCAATGGTTTCACCAGCAAGCAAGGAAAATCGTTCTCCGCAGCCATTGCCTTTGACGAGAATTTCAACACGAAATTCGTCTTTGCAGAGCGCAAAACAGCAGAAAAGCGAGGAAATGTGAAGAGATACAAGAAATAGTTTGTACCTTTGCCACCGAAACATGGTTCATAAATGGTGTCTTTATTTAGGATGCTTTTATTTACTGTGGATTAAGTGGCGGCACTCGGAGGGATACCGAGTGCCTTTTTCTTGCTTTCACACAAACACCAACCGCCATCCACGGTTTATTATTCACCACTTAATCCATTCAACTGACAAATGAACAGAAAGAAACAGACACAGACAGAGTTGTCCTATTACGGACTGTACCTCTTGAACCACCTCAGAGAGAACCGTTTTCCACAAGCCAACGATGCGGACTTTATCCGCGAACGTGCAGACCATGCCGCAGAAGTATATGAGCAGGCACGGCGTGATGCCCTCTTTGCCGATGCGGCACAAGAGCTTGCCATGTCAGCATTGTTGAAAGGTCTCCGCTTTTCCAAGTACAGCATCCTGTACGATGTAGTTGACCGTGAGTTTCCCCTGGAGGTAGCAGTAGAAGACCAGGAAGCGTTTGTCAAGAACCTCCTGCCTTTGGTTGATAACGTGTTTTCCATTTACGACCTCACCGATGATGATTTTGCCCAGTCACCGGACTACGACCAGCTCTATACAGAGTTGACGGGAGCCGTAGCCCTTTTCATAGAGTCAAATGGCGTACAATAGAAAACAACGGCTGAACGACAACATCAAGGCGATAGAGACGGCATTCATCCTTGACAGGGAACAGCGCACGCCGACCGCCCGTGAGCGTCTCCTTCTGGAGCGTTACTGCGGATTCGGAGGATTGAAGTGCATCCTGAACCCTGCCAGGGAACTGGCGGATGCCGTCCATTGGGCAAAGTCAGACCTTGAATTGTTTGCTCCAACGGTGGAGCTGCATAGACTTATCCGTGAAAACAGCAAGAATGAAAGCGAGTACAAACAGTTGATGGACAGTCTGAAACAGTCCGTCCTTACGGCATTCTACACGCCGTCAGCCGTTACGGAGGCTCTGACGGATGTGTTGAAAGAGCATCAGATCATCCCCGAAAAGGTGCTTGCCATACACTGGTGTAGGTAGCGGCATCACTCGTGCTCTGGACGAAGACATCAATGTCACATTTATGAATAATGACAAGGCGCAGGAATTTGTCATCACGGTTTGGAGAGAAGAAAGTAACGAAGTCGAGAAAAAAAGTAACCAAGTCGAGGGGAAAAGTAACCAAGTCGGTAACCAAGTCGAACAAAAAAGTAACGAAGTCGAGGAAAAAAGTAACCAAGTCCAAGACTCTGACATTCGACTTAGACACTCTGACACTGACTTAGCCACCGACCATGACACTTTTGTCGAAGACCATGACACTATACATAGTTACCATGACACTAACCATGACACTAAAAGAGTGCCATTGACGAATAAACAGAAGGATATAGTAAACTTCTGTAGCGTGCCAAGAACAAGCAGGGAAATATTGGAAAGAGCCGGTGTTGTCTATCATACAAAAAATATAGCCAAATACATCACCTCCCTTGTTGCAGCAGGATATTTGCAGATGACTAATCCAGATAATCCTACAGCAAGTAATCAAAAATACAAGAAAGTAAACAAAAGATAAGAAGCGTATGGATTCATTATTTCTACTTCAGTTTGCATGTTTTATATTCATCCCAACAACAATTGCAATTCGCTAATTAAAGTTTCATCATCAGAAGAAGTGAGGATGCGACTCCACTCCTTGATGGTCTTACCATTGAATTTTACGAAAAGCCCAATCTTTCCAGCTTGTAGATTTTGGAAAGATTGGAGCTGTTTATATTTTGCTATACTACTATAGCCCGACATAGTCATTATCCCCATCAGAAGACGAGCTTCCACCTGATGAAGAACTACCACTTGATGAGCCTGAGTCTGACGATGAACTTCCACTTGGGGTACTACTGCCAGAATCCGCAGAAGAACTACCCGAAGTAGAAGGAGCGGAAGACTTCTGACCAATCACCTCACGCTTGTAGTGAGTAATCTCGGTGTTCACGTAGTCGATGAACGGAGCATAATCCTTTTCGCCAAAGACGAGGGCAAGGGCATTCACCATCTTCACCAATGCACGGTAAGCGTTATCACTTGCTGTGCGAGCAGTCTTCAAAGCTCCGACAGATACGCCCATCTTCTCGTTAGTACGTTGCAAAGTAAGTGTTCTTACACGCTCGTTGGCTTCCTTCATGTTGGTAACAAATGCTGTCAAGCCCAACTTGGCAACCTGTGCAGAATATTTGTTCTCAAGGTCTGTGATAAAGTTCACCAAAAGACCGGTCTCCTTGTCGAGTTGGTCGGCGGTGTTAATCTTGTAGTCCTTGATGTGCTGTGCGAGAACCTTTGCAGCCTGTGCCATGTCTGCGATAGGCATAGCAAGGAATGCTTCAACGGCTTTCTTGTAGCCAGCATAGAGTGCGTCACGGTCGTTGTCTGCCTTGGCGATGTCATCGGTCAAAAGACTCTTCTGCGAAACTTTCAGAACTTCGTCCTCTGTTGAGACGGCAGTCTTGAAATTACTTACTTGGTCAGCAGCCTTGCTCTTTACAGCACTGTCTGACTCAACACGTGCAAGAATGTTACTTACGAACGTGAAATGCGCACCATTATTCATGCGTGGCAAACTGATGTCATTTATTTCCTTCATAATCATTGGAATTAAGTTCGACATTTAGATTTTTGCGTTGTCGGTTTCCCGATTGCGAATGCGAATATACAAAAATAATCGCTAAAATGGGAACAAATGAATAAAAATCGGATGAAATTGCGAAATAAAACCTACTTTTTAACGGTTGTTATACCATTGGCGCACGTTTATTGTAAAACTGGAATTGCAAATGCTGTAAGAAACACCGTTTCTTGCTCTTGTTAGTTCTGATTGGGGTAAGAAACTTGCATCAATATCTCCGTTAGCATTTGAATGTAGAAAGAAACGCAAAACAAGACCTCCGTTGAATCCCAAAATGACAAGAAACGTGCGTTGAAACCTCCAACTGAGGTTAAAAGTAGCGAGAAACGCTAAACAAAAGCCCGAATGACCCTCAAAAGTAGAAATAAACGCTAAACAATTCGTCCAACGGCTCCCTAAATGGCAAGAAACGCAAAACAATGCCCACTTTTTTCTTCAGGGAAGGTATTGTTTAGCGTTTCTTTCTATTTTGGGACTCAAACGAAGAAATTGTTTAGCGTTTCCTGATACATAGGCATCAAAATTACCCCACAGTTACCCCATAGTTGTCATACAGCTACCCCACAGCTCACTTTTCTTTGTTCCTTGCCCCAACAAGTACCCTACAAGCACCCTACAAGTAACCCTACAAGCTACCCAACAAGTTGACAGGTAAGAAGTCGTAGGGCGTTTTGACTTTTTACAAACGCAAAGTGAAGCACATCGGCAGCAAGCGTTTCGACATCCAGTACCTTGGACGGAGCGACCTTGCAGAACAAGGGAGCGTTCATCTATGGTGGTGCCGTGGCATTTGAAACGGAAATATACCTGTCGGATGCAATAGCTTTGACCGCTTCCGTTAAGGAAAGGCTTGTTTGGGGCAACAGCACGGGACATTTCCACACGCAGTTTGGCATCGGCATGAAGTTCATCATCAACTAAAACAGTGAGCCTATGGACATCAAAGAAATCAAACAAGTGCCTATCGTGGACTTTCTCTATATTCTCGGCATTGAGCCTGTCAGGCACAAGGCTTCGGGACTTTGGTATCATGCGCCATACCGCAATGACCGCAATCCTTCGCTTCGGGTATCAACGGACAAGAATGTCTGGTATGATTATGGCATCGCCAGAGGTGGTGACATCTTCAACCTCGCAGGGGAGTTCATCAACAGCAATGAGTTTGTGGCACAAGCCAAGTTCATATCTGAAACGCTTGGTGGCAGTTTCCCGACATCGTTTCCGCATTATCAAAGGATAGCGGAAAAGGCTGTGAAGGCGAAAGGCAATCCCTTTAGTGATATTGTGGAAAAGCCTTTGAGTCATCCTGCTCTCAGACAGTACTTGCGTGAGCGTGGCATATCGGCTGACGTGGCGAGCCGTTTCTGCAGTCAGGTGGAATACCGATACAATGGCAAACAGTTCTTTGCTGTCGGTTTCAAGAACAACAGCGATGGCTACGAGATACGCAACCGCTTCTTCAAAGGTTGCGTGTCGCCAAAGGACATCACTCTCATTGGCAGGAACAGCAACGTCTGCCATCTGTGCGAAGGTTTTATGGATTTCCTCTCTGCCGTAATTCTCGGCATAGGTCGTGGTGAGGATCATATTATCCTCAACTCGGTGGCTAATATGCAAAAGGTGCATCATCTTTTGGATGGCTATGCACAAGTGTACTGTCATTTGGACAATGACGAAGCTGGCGAGAATGCCTGTGTCGAACTGCAAAAGCGATATGGAGATAAGGTCATAGACCATTCGCATCTATACACAGGTTACAAGGACTTGAACGAGTACCTGATGAGCCATAAGACAAGAAAGTAACAATCATTCAAAAAGCAACAAGACAATGAAGAAGAACTATAAAATCAAGAAATCAGTGAGCGTGTTGGCATTCCTTTTCGTGTGTGCCGTGTCGGTAATCCTTTCATCGTGCAGCGATGAGCTGGACATTCAGCAGTCGTATCCGTTCAAGGTGGAGACGATGCCTGTACCAAAGGACATTGTGCGTGGACAGACTGTTGAAATCCGCTGCGAGTTGAAGGCGGAGGGAAAGTTTGACGGCACCATCTATACCATCCGCTATTTTCAGCATGACGGAAAAGGCTCGCTGAGAATGGAGAACGGAACGGTGTTCCAGCCAAATGACCGCTATCTGTTGGAGAACGAGAAGTTCCGTCTTTACTACACCTCGGCAAGTACGGAGACACAGACGCTGACAGTGGTGGTAGAGGACAACTTCGGCAAGTCATACGAAATGGAGTTCAGTTTCAACGATACTGATGAGGAGGAAGAGTTTGCGAGAAGTGCCAACAAACTCGGTAGCGTATGAGGTTGATGATATTGTTAGCCTTACTTCTTGTGTCGGGCAGCTTGTCTGCCCAGACGCAAGGGGCGATAAAGCGAGTTTGTCATGTGTCACGTTTTGAGTTGGCTGTCGCCTGCACCAAGAAGTACGAGGGGCTTCACGGACCGAAGCACCATCCTTATGTCGGATATGGGCACAAGCTGTTGCCTGGTGAGCGGTATTCGCCAAGGATGTCGGAGCGGCAAGCCGATGCCTTGCTCCGCTCTGACCTTAGAAAGCTCTGTGCCATGTTCCGTGGTTCCGGTCGTGACTCCCTGCTGCTGGCTACACTTGCCTATAATGTCGGGTGTGGAAAGGTGATGAAAAGCCGGATGTATGCCAAGATGCGAAGTGGCAACAGAAACATCTATCGTGACTATGTGGACTTCAAAAGGTGGAACGGAAAAATAGTGCCTTCCATCGAGCGAAGAAGAAAAATGGAGTATCTGCTCTTGTTTACTCCATAGAATAAGGTTTTATAAAATAGGACAGTCCTTTTGATTGGGGCTGTCCTTTGTTCTTTGCAAGCATCGCAGATAAGGAAAAGACGGTTTCTTTGCCACTTTCTTTTCCGCTCCTCGGCTCATGAAAGAAAGTGGCGGAACGAATTTTCATCGCTCCGCCGATATGGATTTCATGTCGTTGCAACCATACGCTGCTCTATAAGTCTTGCATTGCTGTTCACCAAGTTGATGATGTCAGCATGGTGCTCGGTATCCTTATTCTGTAGTCCGTGGCATTGTACGACTTTCATCTGTTCGAGTGAAAACTCCACGGTCTCAACCCTTTGTTCGGCTATTCTTGCAGAGAAGATGATGCAGTCGGGATTGAGTGAATAGTTTGTACCGCTGCCTACGCAATGATGCATCGCCTTGCCCTCAAGAACGTGCTCCCTGACGCTTTCAAGCATTCTCACCACGATATTGCCGTCCGTGAACATCAAACCGAAGAAACGGCTCTTCATTTCCTTGAACTTGTCCTCGTTCTTCAATGCCTTGCGTATCTCCTCCTCGGTACGCTCCTTTTCTTTCTTTGCTCTGATTTTCTCGGATATTCTGTCGTGCTCGGCTTCAAGGTTGTCGGGGCAAATGTAATGTGGACTTCTGATGTCCTTGCCCATTTCTACCAACATACAGATGTAGTCCGCCCATTTGCCGATGTCTGTAATAAGGTAATGGTTGCGGTTGGCTATCTTGTAGGCATTCCAACAAGTTTCCAAGTGCCGTGGGTGGTCTATGAAGTGGCGGACGTGTCCGTAACGACATTGCTTCATCATTGTTTCGATGCGGTGGTCTGTCAGCATCGCCTTGAACAATGTAAGCGGTTCGATGCCGTGAAACGCTCCGTCAAAGCCGTTGCGCCATATCTGAGGAATGACTTTCATATCGGGGCAGACCGGAAATGAAGCAATATGCTGATAGGTGGTGTTGTCCCTGCGCAGTTCAATGTCGGAGTCGTAGCAGAACGTGTCCATATAGATACCCATTGTGCGCTTGCGTGCCATAACCTCCACCTTGCCTTTCTCGTTCATCCAATAGCGTGCCACCTCCCAACAATAGATGTCTGCCTTTTGTCCCTTGCGGTAGTATGCTTTCATCTGATATGCTCGCATGAGTTGCAGTCCCTTACGCTCGGTGAGTACGCTGAAATAAGTAGAAGACATTGCCTTCTGTCGCTTGGTGCGCTGTACTTCCAACTTTGCCTTACACTTCGGGCAGACACATTTGTCCGCATCCTCGTCCGTAGTCCAAGTGTGTCCGCAGTCCATGCAAGTGGTCTGTCCGTGCTTCAACTGAAAGGCATAGTGGTCAAGACATTCACGGAATGCCCATTGCATTTGCGCTCCCTTGATAGGTCGTAACCCCTTGTTTGAGGTTACGACTTGCTTCTGATATTTCGTTCTTGGTTTCATAACGTGTCGAATAATGATGGTTGGTGTACTTCGTTGTCTGTTCTCTGTGAGGTGCGCTTGGTGGTATCTCTGTTACGCATCTTGTTCATCTGCTCTTGCTGATATTGGCGGATGGCTTCCTGTCTTGCCTGTGCCTTCTCCTCCTCTGTGAGTTCGATGTGGTGGTTAACAGACACTTGGCAGTTCAATGGTTTTCCTACCTCGATGTCCTTCTCCTCGTAGTAGTGGATGGCTTGCCCATATATCTCGTCATCGCAAAAGCCGTTGCAACCGCTCTTCTGCACCCAATTAAGTATGTAGGTGACGCAATCGTCTATGTTCTTGTCGTGGTTGTCATACTTGGCTGCAAAGAGTTCGTCCTCCATAGCACGCTCCTCCAAATAGGCTTGTATGGTTCTCTTGAAATATTCTGTAGTGTTCATATCTGATGTTGTTAAAGGGGTTGTTACTCGTGATAGATGATGTCGCAGTCCTCAACTTCTGTAGGCAGTCCGAAGAACGGATAATGGCTGAATTAAGGTTCTGTGCACATGTCCTCGTTGTATCTTGGACTTACTATCTCAATATTGTTCTTGCGTATGGCTTCGTCCACCATACGGATTTCCTCGTCCGTCAGTCCGCTTGCATCGCCATTGATGATGTAGCAGAGTGCCCATGTAGGTATCGCTTCAATGCTTCTGTTCATATCGTTTGCTCATTAAATGGTTTGCTTGATTAGCTCAATCGTATATTTCGGGTTCACCTCGTTGAAGATGAAGTCCACGAAATCACGTCTTGCGTCCTTGTTCAACTCTCTGTATATGTCCTTGAATGATGTGATGTTACCATTGATGTATGTGTCCACCATATACTCAAAGATGTTGTCCACCTCATAATATCTGCACTGCTGTGATGCTGTCTTTGAATGTCTTTTTGTTCCCATATTCTTGTATGCTTAAAGTGTCAATAACCAAATGAATGTTCCAATCAGTACCACCATAGAAAGAATGGAAATGATGATGCCGAAGATGAACTTCACAATTCCCAATATGACTTCACCGACTATGCAGAGAGCCATATATCCCAACCAAGCCACCAAAGTGATGAGGGTTGAGCCGACTGCGGAGAGTAATCTCCACCAAGTCTGTGTTATATTGATGTTTGTTGTCATATAGCCTTGAATTAAATTTATTTGCGGTTCCAGGAGCTGAAGGGAAGTTCTCGTTTCTTCACCTTTTTGTCGCTCCCTTTTCCGACATTTTTTTTGCGTCTTCCTGTCGCATCGGTCGTTTCGTTTCAGGTGCCTTTCAAGGGCGGCGAGGCTGGAAATACAAGGTTTTTCGGAAAAAGAATGACTAAAAAAGCAAAAAATAGCAGATTTGGGCTTTTGTTTTGAGTTTCAAGTGGTTGTGGCAGTTGTTGGCTTTAAGTGACGTTCGTGAGGAAATGCGAAAATGGCGGATTTGAGAAGTAGAAACGCTTTCAAGTCATTACCTCAAAGAAACTCTCTAATAAGCATTTTTAACGGCTTCGGTTTTTACTTCTCAATTCTGCACAGGTTGTGAATTTGCCATGCAACTCTCATGATTTAATTTTGCACAGAACAAAAAGCAAGGAATTATGAGAAGTACATTCAAGACAGTCTTCTATGTAAACAGAAGCAAGGAGAGAAACGGAATTGTCCCTATCATGGGACGTGTGACAATCAACGGAACTATCGCACAGTTCAGTTGCAAGCTGAGCGTGACCAAGGCGATATGGGATGCCAAGGGCAACAGAGCCAAAGGCAGAAGCAAGGAAGCCAATGAGGTGAACTTTGCGCTTGATAACATCAAGGCTCAAATCGCTAAGCATTACCAACGGCTTTCCGACCGTGAGGCGTTCGTTACCGCTGAAATGGTGAGAAACGCATATCAAGGCATAGGTACGGAGTATGAGACATTACTCAGAGCTTTTGACAAGGAGAACGCAGCCTTTGCCCAACGCGTGGGAAAAGACCGAGCTGTCCGAACCTACCGCAAGTATCTGACGGTAAGAAAGTACGTTGCCGAGTTCATCAAATTTCAGTACAAGCGCAGCGATATGTCCATGAATGAGCTTACCGAGGAGTTCATCCGTGATTTTTGTCTGTATTTGAAGAATGTCATTGGACTCACGCAATCTACCATTTGGATATACTCCATACCATTGAAGCATATCGTCACGGCAGCACACTACAACGGCAAGATACAGAGAAATCCGTTTGCCATGTACCACGTTGACCCAGACCACAAGGAGCGTGAGTTCTTGACAGAGGAAGAATTGGACATATTGGCAGGAATAGAGTTGGAAAATCCAAACTTTGCTTTTGCGAGAGACTTGTTTATGTTTGGTTGTTGGACAGGTATCTCTTTCGTTGACATCAAGAATCTTACAGAGGACAATGTTGCCATTATAAGTGGGTCTCCATGGATAGTTTCTCAGCGTCAAAAGACAGGCGTACCATTCAAAATTAAACTGATAGATGCAGCCATACAGATAATTGAACGTTACAAGCCATTGAGAAAAGATATGCACTTGTTTAATATTGGCTCACTTGACATGGTAAACAAGCGTATAAAGAAAGTGGCAAAAATGTGTGGCATCAAGAAGCGAATTTCATTTCATGTAAGCCGGCATTCGTTCGCAGTTTTGGCTTTAAACTACGGTATGCCGATAGAGAGTGTAAGCAAGATACTGGGACATACGGACATCGCCACAACACAAATTTACGCAAAGGTGACAAGTACTAAATTGGAGCATGACATATCAGCTTTTGAAAGTCGAATCAAGGGGCATTTGCCTACAATGGGAGGAATGGCATGAAAAGGACAGTAATCACCATGGACGGAAATGGAGAACTTTCCATTCCGTCCAACTTGAAAGACTTGTGGATGAGCGAGGGCGAATTGGTGGATATGCTCCATGTCACCGCCCCGAAACTCCATGCTGTGATAAGGTCGATATACGAGGAAGGTTTGTTGCCCATGTCGGAGGTACAACAGAAACAGGAAACCTCCAAGGGCATTTGGCAAACGATGTATGGTTTCCCGATGGTTGTTGCCCTTTGCTTCCGTATAAACTCATACGGGGCAGCTCGGTTTCGTGCCACCATCTTCAAGAGATTGTACGGGGCAAAAGAGAAAAGTAGTGTCATTATCCTACAACTCAATAGAAGAACAACCGCCTTTAGTTGAATGTCCTCTTGCTTGTTTGTTGGCTTGGCGCTGTCGTACTGTCGTGAATAAGTACTGAAGCATAAGCATGACATTCTTACTTGTAGGGGGATGAGTTCTGTTCATAAAAATGACGGACAAAACACCCCTTATTTTTGTTGAATTGTTGAATATGATGAAAGAAGTATTGAACATCAGGCATTTACGGCTCAACATATTCTCAACAAATCTCTCAACAAAAGAAAGATAATGTTGAAAAGAGAAAACCATGAACACCATTCCTTTCTTTCTTTTTTGCCCAGTAATTTGTTGTGTAGAGCTATTTGTTGAGAGTTTGTTGAGGGTATAAGTGGTTGGTTCTCATAAAGATAACACCTATCTTCAACAATTCAACGTTTTACATGCCCTCACTTGGTACGCTGTAAAATGTGCTTGTGGATTAATTGGCAACCGCTCTATTCTCCGAAATGGTTGCAGCAACGTTCCTTGGAGGCTTTGCGCCTCCAGCCACTTGGGCGAACCTCCGCAGTGTTTTAGCATGGCATTAGATTTATGCAGACTATACCGAGGACACACAGCACACATAACACACTCGGCATAGTTCACAAAGGAAATCAACAACACACAACTGAAACACTTGGCAAGTTTCACACTGAAAATATCACCTTTTCCTTTGCAAACTCCATGTACAAAGTAGCTTGTGTCTGTGACCTTGTTCTTTCAATGTGGCAGCTTTGATGTTTGGCGCAAATTGAGAGAATTAAGGTCTGCAACCTTGGGCATGGAAAGCCGAAAGGCAAATATCTCGTCTTTTGTTCTTAGAGGAGGGAGCGAGGTTATGTTTTGGGAACCCCAAAACTCCTCGCTCCACCATGAGGGCGGAGAAATTTTGCTCCCGATGGTCGCAGAAAGTGAGTGTACCAACTATAAAAAGTATGCCGAGTGACAAGCATGTATAATGAAATGTAGCCGAAAATTCCATTATCAGCATAAAAGTGTATTTTGAAAGTTGTAAAAACTTAAAAAATGTACTTTTATGCTGATAGTTTTGTATTTTTGCATTAAGTTATTCTTAGGCAGTATAATTGAAATCTTCGTCATGAGCAATTCACTTATGCCTATATGTTTTATTTTTAATAGAAATAATTATGAAACTAAGAAACAAGGACATGAAGAAATATTTGCTATCTGTAGCCGTGAGTACGTTTGTTGCTCACGTAGTTCCAGCCGTATTCTTTCATGGGGAAGTTAATGCTGGCATTGCTCAGACTATTTGCGTTTGCTTATTGAATGTAACTACCGCTTTGCTTGCTTGGAAGTTTGCCAAATCAGATAACAAAATGTCGCTATTGATTTGGCATTTAGGATTGACTAGCCTTGCCTCTCTACTCTTATTGTTTATAAGCCTTTCAGACGGAGCCGAAGTAATGTTCGTATATTATTTTATTACCATCCTGTTCATTTTGTTTGTAATATTCAATCTCATCACAATTGGCTTTTCGTTTGCCGTTTATTCCTTTATTCAAGATAAATTTGCAAACAAAATCACAAAAGAAAGGGGGCTGATATGATTTGGCATGAGATAGTGAAATATAGTTCTGAGAATTACGGCGAGAATGGAGTATATACAAAGGACGAGTGGACAAGCAGAAGCGACATCGGTACTGTTTACGAAGGTAAGACTTTTACCCTTGAAAAGTACTTGGATGTTGAGCAACGATATATAAATGTAGTACTTTCAATAATGGATGTCACCAATTGCAGGTATATGATAATACAATATTTGGAAGCAGACAAAACATATATAGCCAAGCGAATCAAGACCTCGAAATTTCATAAGATAGATTCTCCATTGTTAAAGTCGATTTCATTGTTGGAGGAGAATAAAAGGATTTCTATAGGGCAGATTTCAAATGTTCTGCGCCTTGCTTTGAGAGAATACATCTATGTGGAATTATCCAACAAGGCGCACAAGCTATTCGTCAAATTCGGATACGACTATTATCTCAATGTAGCTTGCTCATTGAGTAATGAGGTGTTGGAGGATATTGTTCGTAAAGAGAAATTGTTCTTAGACCCAAGATAAGGAGATTTATATGAAACATTTTTTATTTATAAGCTTGTCGGCAATATTTTTGTTGAGTCTATTGTTTGCTTGCACAGGCAAACAAATCAACCCAAATTATAGGGTGGAGAAGACATGGGCGAAAGACCATGAGCGAAGTTCCAAAGTTCATGTTTTGAAAAAGAATGCTCAATTTGCAAATGGGAAACGTGTGTTGGAAAAAGGGCAAAAATACGTTGAGATGACCGAAGCCGATATAAAAGAAGTGGATTCGCTCGTTGAGAAATATCTTTATCGGAATGTCAGCATTGAGCATCTTGATAAAGATAGTAACACGTTGTCTTTTTATTTTAGGCAATACTTATGTTATGAGGAGAATCGGAAAATATTCGTCTTTGTGAATCTTTATGCCTACAGAGCAACAAAATATGACACGAGGACGACTAATGCTTTTGCTGACAATCCATCGGAAATAGTCATAAATTCTATGGAAGGTAATATTAAAGGGTATATGATTCTGTTAGTAAACCTTTCTGAAAAAACGATAAAAAGTCGCTGATATGTTCGACGAATTGATAGGTTATCGCATTTTGTCAAATTCTCAATTTGTAAAAAATGAAGAAACGTAAGAAATCGAAAGACGATTTTTGTCTGGTCTCGCTATTCAAAACAGCTTTGTTTATAGGCATTTTCTTGTGGGGAATTGTTTGTATGTCACGAACCGTCAATTATAATTCATGGGCTATCCTCATTATAATCGGCGTGTCATATTTGCTTGTCAGATTATTCAAGAATGATGATTATGTTGGAGAGAACACAATGTACTGTTCTGCTCTTTTGAGTGCTGTCGTCTTTGCCTCCAATTTTTATTTTTCTACTTCCATACAGCAGCGAAAGGCTGTTGTACTAACGGATTTACATTGATAAAGACATTGGGATACATAGGGTAATCAAATCGACACATTATGTATTGTTCTTCAACGACAATTGGCAAGAAGCAGACATCGCTGGAAGGCTTGCAAAATACAACTATCATGAGGGCGACACTGTCTCCGTTACTTACCAACACGGATGAATAGGTTGGGATGTTGTGGCAGACATCAAAGGCCATAGCTATTAGAGCAAGCCGATGATGCGCCGAGAAAATTGAGTTGGAGTAAAATGGTATGCTTTGGTAAAAGTTTTTTGAAGAACGAAATATTTTTTTGCTCCAAAATTGCATAGTCTTATTTTATTTTTGTATTTTTGCAATCGAAAAGAGTTGTTGGTCAAGCGAACATGTGCATATTGCAGAAGTTTGAACTATTGCCAAATCATTACCTCTATTGAGATGAAACTCTCACAACTCGCTCATTTTAAGCTAATCAGCTAATTTTAGCAGAATTTTTCGGAAAAATACTACCCAACGGTGTGGAGATTTTTTCGAAAACCGAAGGCTCGACCTTTTATTTCCAAAGCCCGCTGCCATACCTTTGCACCTGCACGATAACGGTTGATGCCAAAAGGAAAGACCATGTGGAGGAAAGAAAATCAGAGCGGCAAATGAAAATAGAAACTTCTCGGAAGTTTTTGGACTGCACGATTATCGCATACTCATTTCTGAGAAATGGATACAACTTCGTCTTACAAACGTCTTGAAAAATGGAAATCGCATACCAAAATGGCACATCCATCAGAGAAATTCCGGTGAAAGAAGAGTATGGCTTGTCCATGCTTCTTGCATCGGGTTTTCTCCAAGGCTGTGCAGCCAAGCATGAAAGTGGTCGTTGAGGTTTACATCAATGACTTCTTTCTTGCGGTGGAGTATGCAAACAAAATGGTACGGCAAATCAAGGAATGGTGTTTCTTTTGATCGGTTAGCCTGCAACCGACAAAAAGAAGCACTTTTCCTCATGCCGTACTACTGAGACATGAAAGGGTGGCGTGCCACTGTTTCATGTCGTTTGGATTGTGCGATAAAAATGGAACTGCGAGTTGTGGCTATAAAAGTCAGCCGTTGTCAGCACGGCAAACAAAGAAAAGTCCTTGGCAGTATAGTCTTGAAGCATTTCAAGGCATACCGCCAAGGATTTTTCTTGCCGTGCCATAGTCGGAGGAAGTTAGTCTGAGGTACGAGGACTGTCTTTCTGCGATGACGGCTGACTTTTATACAAAACACACGAAAGGATGAGAATATGCAAACGAAATAGACCATTCAAAAAACAGGAACCATTGCCACATAAGTTTGAATGGATTGAAATGGATATAGCAAAGAATAGAGAAGAATAGGGTTTAATAAAAACAGATTTATCCAAGCAAAAAATCGAGGATAAAAAATCTTAAAACATTCTTTATCCCCGATTAAATATCGTACCTTTGCAACCGAAAGAGTTCTTTGGATGGTTATGCAAATCACAGCAGGATGCTACATTCTGTTTATTTCTAATTCGTAACCTCTTCTTTTTATGAGATAAAAACTTATCTCATTCTCAATCACTTATAGAAAATACGTACTTTCCAGGCAATAAATACCCATTTTTCTCGTTATAATAGAAATTTTTACTAAAAACATAGCAACTATGGATGAAAAGGAACTTTTGAAAAAGGCTTTCGAATACGGAAACGTACCTAGCCTCATCACCTATTGCTTCACCGAACCATGTCCGATGAAAGACAAGTGTATCCACTATCTATCCGGCCTCTATAAAAACGAGGAAACTGATAGAGGAAGTGCCATCTTCCCAAATGCCCTGAAAAACGGGAAATGCGAGTACTTCGCTCCGCTGCGTGTCGTGAAAATGGCATGGGGATTCGACAAACTATTTGCCGAAATGAAAGTGAAAGACGCACCTGCATTGCGCGCCGAAATGAGAGACTACCTCGGTAGCAAAGGACAATACTACCGTTACAAACTGGGACAACTGAAACTCCTCCCGGAACAGCAGAAATATATCAAACAGCTCTTCGCCAGATACGGATATAAAGACGTTGAATTCGAACACTTCTCTGAAGAGATTGACTTCACGAATAGCTAATCTTTCCAAGAATTTATTGTTACGGTTTGATAAAACTAAAGATGTATTCATTCCCGTTTCACTATACTGAATATGTCTAGTATTCCAGTTTAGGAGAGCAACTATATGTCTACTTTTTCAGTTCATCAGTTGTTCCCTCTGTGCCCATTAGCTGGTCCAACCATGCCCGTTACACGGGCATCCACAGAACAAGTGCTGGGCAACAAGTGCCCATAAGGCGGGCAATGAGTGCCCAAACTTCGGGGTTTGTTTTGGGCAACACTGAATGACTTTTCCTGATTTCAGTAGACACTTTTTTACTTTATAAACTAGAAAGGTAGACACTATCAATTTCATAAAACTGAAATAGTAGACACTCCTTATTTTTTGTTCCTAATTTGATAGACACAATAAAAAGAATCGTACTATATTTGTAGTCACTACTCTTCCACTGGACTTACCGAACCCGGACTTGCTCTTTTGGTAAAGTAGGGAGCCCCTCGATGGGGCTTCCTACTTTTTCGGATTACTGGCATGTACCATCACCCGAACTTGTCTTTTGGTCCTGCAAAGATACACAATCTTTTTAAGAATCCTTCTTTTTCGAAGTATAAATTTTCTTTTTCCACATCTTTTGTTGGATTCCTTGCTCCAAATGTACTTTTGACGGAGTTTTATAGCCTATACTCATGTGTGGTCTGCGGTTATTATAGAATTGTATATAACGACCGATGGTATCCCTAGCACATTCGATGTCCTTGAACACATGCATGCGATAGACCTTTTCCATCTTGATAATTCCATTCACACGTTCGGCAATGGCATTATCAGTTGGCTTATAGTCTTCCGTCATGCTAATACTGATATCATATTCCTGTAACTTCTGAACATAAGCATCACAACAGTATTGCACACCGCGATCGGAATGATGGATAAGCCCCTTGAGACTTTCTCCTCCATTCATATCCATGGCTTGGTCTATAGCCATCTGAAGAGCCTGAATGGACAAAGCTGCACGCAATGTATCAGCAAGTACCCATCCTACGATTTTACGAGAATACGCATCCGTTACTAAATGGAGGTACGCAACATCCCCATTTGCCAGCTGGATATAAGTAATATCGCTCACCCACAGCTGATTAGCCGAAGTGAGAACAATATCTTTTACCTGATTCTTCCATTTGCGATAACGGTGATTTGAATTGGTTGTATGACGCGCCTTACGAGGAGGGAGCATTAACTGATGACGGCGCAACAGTGTGAAGAAACTGTCACGACCAGGTATGAGTTCTCTACCATAAAGTTCTGTCAGCATGAGCCAAAGTTTATAGCCACCAATACCAGGATCCTCATCTCGGATCTCACGAACATTATCCAAGATAATCTTATCACGATTTACCTCTGCTTCAATATCAGCCTTCGACTGGTAGAAGGCTTGACGGCAATGGCCAAATAGGCGGCAAGCAGTCGCAACTTTCATGTTGCGCTGCTCGACCAGTTCCATGACTACTTGGCCCCAGATTTTTTTCGTATTGGGATATCAAAGTACTCTTCAGCACGAGTAATCATCAGATCACGTGCTTCAGTTTCCAACTTAGAGAAGGCCAAGGCTTTCTCTAACTCCTTGATGCGTTGCTTCAATTGAGCATTCTCTTCTTGATAGCTTTCTTTGCTACGGTTTGCCATATCTGTTATATTTGCTTGTTCAGACTGCAAAGATAACAAATCTTTTTCATTTGCAAACACTTTCAGCCAAGTATTTAATGACTTGACTGCTGCTATTCCACGACTCTTGCAAAAACTGTTTTTGCTGAGTCCTGACTGATAATAGTCGCGAAGTAAAGACAATTTGTCTTCCTTACTGTAACTTTTGTACTTTTTACTCATTACTAAACACATTTTATTAATTAACCATAAATGTGTCTATCTATATCAGTATAAGTCAGAAAAGAGTTTATAGTTTACAATTTATAGTTTACAGTTTACAATTTACAGTTAACACTTAACCATTAACCAGAAATACAATGAAGGTAACTATCGTACATACAAATAATAAGAAGCAGCTCCTCGTAAGCACCAAGACGATGGAGAAGCTGATGGAACGATTCGCAAGGGATGATAGCAAACTGACTATCACCCACTTCCGCGAAAGCGTTCCGTATCTTAGCAACAACTATGAAGGCTACAAGGATATGCCGAAATGGATGCACATCTATCCCGCTGCTGAATTCGCCAAAGACGAAAACAACAATCTGAAGATGAAAGCTTTCAACGGCATCCTGCTGCTGAAATTTGGCAACATTACTGATGTAGATGGTGTGGAGGGTGTTAAGCGCTCGGTAGCCATTCTGCCTTCTACCCTTGCTGCCATCACAGGTGCTGACGGAAAGACTGTTATCGTTCTGATAAAATTCCAGGGCGAAAAGGATTCCTTGCCTACATCAGAAGCGGATGCCGAGCATCTCTATCGCATCGCTTACCAGCAGATTTTCCCTGTATATCAGGCCATTGTCAAGGCTTCCATTCTTGTAGATGGTCCGAAACCTTCTATCGAGGCTGGCTCTACCCTATCCCAAGAACCTTCGATTCACAACAGTTTCATGATGACGCTAGATGCGGAGCCTTATTTCAACAGCAAGGCGGTGGCGATGAAGATTGATAGCCATGTACGTTCTCAAAATCTTACTCCAAACACGGGAAATAATCAGCAGATGATAGCTGATTCCGGGACAGCCGAAGCAAAGAATGACGACAAGAAAGAGGATAAGAACAGCATCCGAAGCAACATCGTGAGCATGATGAAACTGCTGGAAAGCAGATATGATTTCAGGTATAACACAGTAATGAAATATGTGGAATATCTGCCGAAGGACAAGGGATGGTATGGCTACCGACCTGTGGAACCCAGAGTGCAGAAGCGCATGACGCTGGAGGTGCAGCTGGCTGATATCCGGGTGAGCATCAAGGATGTACGTAATTTTCTGGAGTCTGATTATATCAAAAACTATAATCCGATAGAGGAATATCTCTTCCAGTGCTACGACAAATGGGACGGAAAGGATCATATCCGTGCCTTGGCCCGCACGGTGCCTACCGCCAATCCTCACTGGGCAGACTGGTTTTACACCTGGTTCCTGGGCATGGTGGACCAGTGGCGCGGATATTCACATCGCCAATACGGCAACTCGGTGGCTCCGCTTCTCATTTCCAAACAGGGTTACAACAAGAGTACTTTCTGTCGCCGACTGTTGCCGCCGGAACTGCAGTGGGGATATAGTGACAATCTTATTCTCTCCGAAAAGCGTCAGGTTTATCAGGCGATGGCGCAGTTTATGGTCATCAATCTCGATGAGTTCAACCAGATTTCGCCACAGGTTCAGCAGGGATTTCTGAAGAATCTCATCCAGTTGCCTACGCTGAAATACAAGCCTCCGTATGGCAGTCATGTCATGGAATTTCCTCGTCTCGCCTCGTTCATCGCCACGAGCAACATGAAGGATATTCTCTCCGATCCATCCGGCAATAGAAGATTCATCGGTGTGGAACTGACGGGACCTATCGACGTGAGCGTGCGCCCGAACTATCAGCAGCTTTTTGCCCAGGCACTTTCTGCCTTGAACAATGGCGAAAAGAGTTATTTCGATGCGCAGCAGGTGAAGCTGATTATGAAGAGCAACAGCCAGTTTGAGATCATCCAGCCGATAGACCAGTATTTCCTGCTCTATTTTGAATTGGTTGAGAATGAGAAAGAGGGCGACTATCTTACTGCCGCCGAAATCTTTGACTATCTGAAGAAGCAGATTGGTTCATCGCTCAAGGTAAACAGCCTGATGGGATTCGGCAGAAAACTGGCGAATATGAGTGCGTTGAAACACAAGAGATTTGCAGATGGAATGAAGTATCTCGTAAAGAAAAATTGAAATAATGATACTTCTATGATACATGAATGAGACTTCTCGGCATCAGAGCCGAGAAGTCTCATTCTTTTTATCTTATTATCTATCAAGTCTTTAAGCCAATATTTTCAACAGAAAATGAGACTATGAGACTTTTTCTTCAAAAAAAACTTTTTCACGTAAGAAAGAAAGCTTTTGCCCTTACAGGGCGACAGGCTTGCATCCATCATTACCCAGGGCGCTGCCCTGGGCTATGAGCTTCTGCCCTTTCAGGGCGTATGGGGCTCACATCAGAAAATACTTATCCTTTAGATAGCATAAAGGAAGGTGCGGATGAACCAGTAGCAAACGATACCTGCCAGGTAACCTACGAAAGCAATCCAAGAGATGTGCTTCATATACCAGCCGAAGGTAATCTTCTCCAAGCCCATTACTACCACACCAGCGGCACTACCGATAATCAGCATTGAACCTCCTACACCGGCACAGTAGGCCAGCAACTGCCAGAAGACACCATCCACAGCCATATCACCAGCGGCTGCCACAGGATACATTCCCATACATCCGGCTACCAGAGGCACATTATCAACAATACTTGAAAGCACACCGATGATACCAGTTACGAGGTAATGGTTGCCATCGAATACGACGTTCAAGCCCTGACCCAAAGCAGTCAATACGCCAATCTCAGCCAGGCAGGATACTGCCATCAGGATACCGAGGAAGAAGAGAATGGTACTCATATCCACACGAGAAAGCAACTTGGTTACTCGCTTCTGAGTGCCCTCGGCATCAGCTCCACGATGCAAACCGCGATAGAAAACTTCGGTAGCAGTCCAGAGAACACCCAATACCAGGAGGATTCCTACGAATGGAGGCAAGTGGGTGATACTCTTGAAGATAGGAACGAAGATCAAACCGCCTACTCCCAACCAGAACACAGCCTTGCGCTGACCTTCGGTGAAATCGCTGACCGATGCATTCTGCTGGTCAGAAACCTCAGGCATCACGAGTTCGCCCTTCAACATGGTCTGAAGGATGAGGGCTGGAATCACCATGGAAACCACAGACGGGATGAAGATTTCGGCGATAACGCCGGCTGCAGTAATCAATCCCTTGTTCCAGAGCATGATGGTGGTAACGTCGCCGATTGGTGAGAAGGCACCACCCGAATTGGCTGCGATGATGACGAGGGATGCATAAACCATGCGATCCTTGTGGTCGGTGACGAGCTTTCGGAGAATCATGATCATCACGATACTGGTGGTCAGATTGTCGAGGATAGCAGAGAGGAAGAAAGTAAGAATAGCGATACGCCAGAGGAGCGCACGCTTCGACTTGGTCTTCATCACCTTGCGAACCCAGTTGAATCCGCCGTTCTGGTCAACGATTTCCACGATGGTCATCGCACCCATCAGGAAGAAGAGTGTTGTGGCGGTATCGCCCAGGTGTTCCTGGATGATTCCAGTCACCTTCTCCACCATTCCAGCAGCACCGCCTGTATAATCAGGGTGCATCAACTGGAGATACTGCATTGGATCCATCATGTAGAGGGTCCAACAACCTACCAACATCAACAGGGCTATCGCAGCCTTGTTTACCTTTGTCAAGCTTTCGGTGGCAATGAGTGCATAGCCGAGCACGAAAACGACAATAATAGAAATTGTAAGTGTAGTCATTACTTTTTATTTATTATTAGATATTCTTTTTTCCTTTAGATATGATTTGGCACGTATGTTAACCAAACGGCTGCAAAGATACAAAAAGAAAAGCAATAACCACACGATTCC
>SKEJ01000297.1_pt1 | contig 33248 bp, 35 predicted proteins | sample 4826721 | NCBI WGS metagenome assembly SKEJ01 (sample SAMN11008812, study PRJNA524170) | human gut metagenome | biome: Human fecal sample; material: Feces; isolation source: fecal sample from pouch patient p31 | host: Homo sapiens | place: Israel: Tel-Aviv | collected 2015-06-02 | reverse complement strand
GAGTTTTTATTATGACAAAATCAACAAATTTTAATTACTATGAAGCCGATAACGTATATGGAGCCTTATTTTTCCAGTTTCCTAAGGTATTAATGTATGGCGAGCAATACAAGCATTTAAGCAGTGACGCTAAATTGGCTTATATGGTACTGAAAGATCGGCTCGAGTATTCTTTGCGCAACAATTGGGTTGATGAAAAAGGACACGTCTACTTTATTTTTACCGTTAAAGAATTACAAGACTTATTTAACTGCGCTACTGAAAAAGCCGTTAAAATCAAAAAAGAATTGCAAACAGCTAATCTATTAAAACAAATTCAAATGGGATTTAATCCTAAAACGAAAAAGAATGAACCAAATCGTCTATACCTTTCTAAACTCGATGTGAAAGCTACTGATGTCTATTTAAGGGGCGAATATGGGCAAAAAAAGCCTGAATCCCTTGCTACGAGCGGAATTTCGAAAATCGAAAGTCCGCATGACTTCGTTGAATCCCTTGCTACGAGCGGAATTTCGAAAATCGAAAGTCCGCATGACTTCGTTGACGACCCCCCGCAAACCCTTGCTACGAGCGGAATTTCGAAAATCGAAAGCAATCTATATAAAGACTCTAAAAATATAGATACTAATAGATACAATATAGATACTCAAAAGTTGGACTTTTCCACAACTAATTTTTCACCAGCTGAAATTAAAGCCCAAAATCGGGATTTAGTAAAACATGCTGATGAATTCTTAACTGACGAAGATAATGGCTTACCGGTCTTCTTAGAACCAGAAGCAGTGCAACTACTTAGCTTTTGGTGCCGGACCCCACAACAAATGCGGCGCTTTATTGGCATTATCTTAAACGCCAAATATGCTGTTGAAAAAGAACATAAAGATTTAGGCGTATGGATTCTATTAGATGACCCTGATCTAAAAAAAATGATGACCAAAACATTAAGGCGCTATTTTAATGCCCTAAGAAGCGACGAGAAGCATATCAAGAATGTTGAGAACTACCTGTACGGCACCATGCAAAACCTATTTGGTGTTTGGTGGAACCAACAAGCAGCTAGAGAATATGCAGCCAAACACCCCGAAGAACAGAATCTTGGTAGCGAGCGCACTTGGGACTAAAACACCATATAAGCTCATTTAAGCCGTTTTAAGCGTTACACGCATAATTATATTAAAATCGCTTTAAAATCGCTTAGAAGCAAAAATAGACACCTTGAGTGGCCGAATTGGCGATAGCTAAACTAGAAAAATGGGATAGGATCTTTTTAAATGACCAAACCAAGCAAAGAAGTTGAAAAAAATTGAGCAATTGTTGGCTGACCCATGGGCAGTCGATATTCAAGACATTTGGGAGCAAGCAGCCCAAAATCGAGATCCTGATAAATGCAAGCTGTTTGACGCGTTACACACTTACCTCTTAGATAAACGCCAAGAATAAATCATCAATGAAAAGCACTTTGTGATTTAACATAGACAGTTCAAATAATCAGTGACTGAAATAAAAAGGAGGCACAAAATATGGCTAAGACACGAACATATATGGACAAGTATAGATTCACAACTGCGGAAAACCAACGGTTTGCCCGAGCAAATTTTACCAAGTTAGTGCATACTAATGCTCGCTTTGAAGGCGTTAATACCACATTGCCACAAACACAAACTATTATGGACGGTATGAGCGTAGCAGGAGTACCTGTTGAAGATGTTTTGACGATTGTTAATTTAAAGCGTGGGTGGCAATATATCACTACTCAAAATTCTCCTTTAACGTTAACCATGGAAAAACAAATCAACAAAATTGTGGCAGCAGAAGACGCCTTAGTACCAGGAGAATTACGGCAAGGAAAAGGGGGAGTTAATTTAGGTAGTGAAGACTTTTTTGAGCCGCCTTTAATTAACGAAAAACAAGAAAAATCCTTTTTACAAAAAATCTTGACTGATCCACGAACGACGATTACTGATAAAGCATTGACTGTCATGTATCATAATATGCGTCAACAAATCTTTTGGGACGGGAACAAAAGGACGGCAACTTTAAGTGCCAATAAAATTATGATTGACGGTGGCGCTGGTTTAATTAATGTCCCATTAGATAAGTGGGATCAATGGAACGAACTAATTGCCAATTATTATCGGACTAATGACATGACTGAAGTTAAACAGTGGACATATGATAATGGTATCCAGGGATTACAAATTCGAGCAAACAAAAAATTAAGTGCTAATGAATTGAACCAGATGTACAAGCAACAAAAAAACGGATAAATTAGAACTTAAATTAGTTGAAGACGAGATTAGTAAAAGAACCCAAAACCATCTCAAAAACTTTGCTAAAAACAATCTATCGGAGTGTTGATAGCGAACGCACTTGAAATTAAAACGCCGTGTAAGCTCATTTAAGACACTTTAAGCCGAATTGACATAATTATACTAGATTGTATTTTAAATTCGTATATGAACGTTTTAGAGGTCAAATATTAGATGCTATTGAAAAAGGTAACTAACATGTAGCTTTCGAAGACTTATACAATTGAAGTGATACTCAAGAGATAGTATAATGGTAGTAGTTAAGAGGGGGAGTGAGACGATCATGGCAGTTAAAGAAAAAAAGCGGGTACAAGTTAAAATTGATAAAGACTTGGCTGATAATACGGAAGCAGTTTTAAACGAGTTGGGTCTAAATCCAACCACAGCGATTAACATGTTTTATAAGCGAATCGTAGCGGAAGCAGCGTTACCGTTTAAACCAGCTCTAAGCGAAGCAGAAAGAGCTAATTTACGCTTTTTAAAGGCGACCGAAGGGACACCAGTCACCGAGTTAAAAGACGCTAAAGGAGTCAGCGATTGGCTCAATGATCCAGATGAAGACTAATGGCTTATCAGATTAAATAAATTAATAACTTGGGAGTGTGATTAACATGAAAGACACAATTACAATCAATGACTTTTTTGAAATCGCCAAAAAAATTGATTTGAAAGATTTACTTGATAAATCATTACATGAGCCAGATCCAGAAAAGCGTAAAGTATATGATGCTTTGTATACCTACTTTTTAGATAAAAGGCAAGATGAGGTTATTAAGCGAAAGGACTTTGTCCGTTGATAGATAAACCCCAATATATTATTGTTGCTGGTATTAACGGAGCAGGTAAGAGTACGCTGTACGATACATTTCCCATATTGTTTGATAAAACAAAACGGATTAATGCTGATGAGATTTTACGACAAATGGGTGGCGATTGGCATAAAGACAGCGACAATTTAAAAGCCATGAAAGAAGAAATCAAACAACTACACTATGCTTTAGATCACCAGCAAAGTATTCACGTAGAAACAACACTGGCAGGTAGAGGCAAAGCTCAACTCAATTTGATTGACAAAGCTCACAAAAATGGTTTTGAAGTGGCTTTATTATATGTTGCTTTGCGAGATGAAAATTTAGCTATCCAAAGGGTCAACGAACGGGTACAAAAAGGTGGCCACGGTGTTCCAGTAGCAACGATCAAGAAACGTTATCAGCAATCCAAACATAATTTGCCATTAGTGGCCTTTAAATCTGATAAGGTCATGATTTATGATAATAGCGAAAAGTTTACCCCTGTTTATGCAAGAGATAAGGGACAAGTTTTTAAGAACGATTTGAGGCATTTTCCTTGGATAAACCAAAATATTACTTATCCAGAAAAGGTGCAAAAGCAGTTACAAAATTTTGCAGATCAAAACCCAGAAGTAAAGCCTAAAAATGATCCCGAAAATAAAAACGATCGGCCTAGTTACTAGGCTGGTCGTTTTTGAATTTGTTCGGTTTATGCGCATTAATGTAATTAGCAAATATTTTTAAAAGTTCTTCGGTTTGTTCGACCGAGAGGTTATCAGCTTGAAAGTATTTTTCGAGCAAAGCCCCTTTTTGAATTAATCGGCGAGAACGGGCTTTGCGGGCTTGGCGGTTTTCATAGTATTTAGATTGCCGTAATTTAAAATTTTCTCGTTCAATTTTTTGCTTTAAACGTGCTTGTTGTTTAACTAATTTTTCATATTGATTAGGCATAGAATTTCCTCATCTCGTATGGCTAATGATCTACGGACTTTTCCTTTAAAAATTCAGAAAATTGCTGGGCTAAAAGCTTAATCTGATCGTTAGACAAATTAGCATACTCTAAATTGGCTTGACTGATGATTTGTTTACCTAGCCGTTGTTCAATCCTATTTTTTTCGTCCTTAATTTTTTGATTAAGGGCTTTTAATTTAGCTTCTTGTTTTTCTAAGTTACTTTGAGACATAACGATCCCTCCAATCATATTAGAAATAATCACCGAAACTATATCATATAGGAAACGTTAAGTCAAAGTATAAAAGTTGAAATAGCGAAGCGGAGGGCATACACTAAAAGTGGAGTTAAGGGAATCAGCAGACCGAGTAAAACGAGGTCAATGCGCACTTACACGTCATCTTTAATGACGTTGTGCTAAACCCATTAAAACCTGTATTAGAAGTCGCCGATAGCGACAACAAAATCAAACCCATAAACCCAAATAAAGGTGGTGACCGACATGGCAATTTTTCACATGAGTTTTAGTAATATTAGTGCTGGTAAAGGACGAAGTGCGATTGCCAGTGCCGCTTATCGAAGTGGTGAAAAGCTATTTGATGATAAGGAAGGTCGCCACTATTTTTATGCCCGCTCAGTTATGCCAGAAAGCTTTATTTTGACGCCAAAAAATGCACCAGAATGGGCCAGTGATCGAGAGCAGTTGTGGAATGAAGTTGAAAAGAAAGATCGTAAATCAAACTCACGGTATGCAAAAGAGTTTAACGTGGCTTTACCGGTAGAATTAAGTGAATCCGAACAGAAAGAATTACTGACAAAATATGTGCAAGAAAATTTTGTTGATGAGGGCATGGTAGCCGACGTGGCAATTCATCGCGACCACCCAGATAATCCGCACGCTCATGTGATGTTAACCAATCGCCCATTTAACCCCGATGGTACTTGGGGACAGAAAACAAAAACCGAATACATTTTAGATAGTCATGGTAATAAAACTAAGACCCCTGCAGGGAATGTAAGAAATCGAAAAATTTGGTTGGTTGATTGGGATAAAAAAGAAAAAATAACTGAATGGCGGCACAATTGGGCGGTTAGTGTCAATCAAGTTTTAGAGCAAAAAAATATTCCCGATCGGATCAGCGAAAAATCCTTTGAAAATCAAGGAATAGATGAAGTTCCAACTCAACATGAGGGAATCAATAGTAAGCGGCATGAAAGAAAAGAATTTAATCAACAAGTTAAGAAATATCGTAAGACCAAAGCTGGCTATAAAAATATGCAGGGAAAAGTAATTAATAGAGGTCATTTAGATAGTCTAAGCAAACACTTCTCGTTTAATGAAAAAAGATTGGTCAAAGAGTTAAGTCATGAACTGAAAACTTATATCAGTTTGGAGAGCCTAGATGATAAACGACGCATGCTATTTAATTGGAAAAACAGCACCTTAATTAAACATGCGGTTGGTGAAGATGTGACTAAACAATTATTGACAATTAACCAACAAGAAAGCTCACTCGAAAAAGCAGATGAACTCTTAAATAAAGTAGTTGATCGCACGACGAAGAAACTTTATCCAGAGCTTGATTTTGAACAGACCACGCAAGCTGAAAGACGAGAATTAATTAAGGAAACCGATAGCGAACAAACAGTTTTCAAGGGTAGTGAATTAAACGAACGTTTAATGAACATTCGTGATGATCTATTAACCCGACAATTATTGACCTTTACCAAGCGGCCATACGTTGGCTGGAAGTTATTAATGCAACAAGAAAAGGAAGTCAAAATCGAGCTTAAATATACGCTGATGATTCATGACGATAGCTTAGAAAGTCTAGAACACGTCGATCAAGGCTTACTAGAGAAATATTCACCAACCGAACAGCAAAAGATTACTCGCGCAGTCAAAGATCTACGGGCAATCATGGCCGTTAAGCAAGTCATTAAAACGCAATACCATGAAGTATTGAAAAGGGCCTTTCCCAAAGGTGATTTAGATGAATTGCCATTGATTAAACAGGAACAAGCCTATACAGCCGTGATGTACTATGATCCTGTTTTAAAGCCATGTCAGGCCGAAACGATTGAACAGTGGCAAGCAAATCCACCACAGGTGTTCAGTCCCCAAGAACATCAACAAGGACTAGCTTATTTATCGGGACAGCTGAGCTTAGATCAGTTAGAAAATCATCACTTACAACGGGTTTTAAAGCATGATGGCACTAAACAACTCTTTTTGGGTGAATGCAAAGTCGATCCAATGATTAAGAACAGTCAGATCGAGAAAATCCAAAAGCAGTTAAAAGAGCAACAAGTCAAGGACGACCAGTATAGAAAAGTAAATATGGGACATTATCAACCGCTAAATTACAAGCCAGTTAGTCCAAGCTACTACTTAAAGACAGCCTTTAGTAACGCAATCATGACCGCCCTATATGCCCATGATGAAGATTACGAACGACAAAAACAGGCACGCGGCTTAAAAGAGACCGAGTGGGAAATGACGAAAAAGCAGCGGCAACACCAAACCCGGAACCGGCATGAAGATGGGGGTATGCACTTGTAATTTAAATGTAAAATAAAAAAGTGCATCAACGTGCTCATTTAATGGTATAATGAATCCACAATATAGGGAAAGGAGTATTCACATGTGACAAGGAAGCAAGAATGGTTTAGCTTAGCTCAAGCTAGTCTCAAACTAGAACGAGGTAGTACGTATGTGAGTGTTTGGTTAAGACGGCACCCTAACGAGTTACCAAGTGAAATGCTCATGGAAACGGGCAAAGTTAAATTAATATCTGAAGAGGGTATTGAATGGATTAAAAACCACATAAAAAAAGAGGGCGTCCTCGTCAGCAGTAGAGTTGCTAACGGGGATCAGCACCTAGAACCGCAACTTCTAGGTGTCACCCTCCTAACAATCCATTTTACCGGGCGGGTTAGGGGAAAGCTAGTTGTTTAGCGTCCCTAACGCGCTTTTTTTGAGGAGGTGATCCAATGAAAGTGGAAAGCTGGCAAGGCATTAATGGCAAGTTAGTTCATGATGAGCAAAAGGCAATTGTGGTTGATAATGACCAAGCATTAACTGATCAGAAGCAGCTACAAGCGATTTTAGATCAAGATGGTCAGCCAATCGATGAAGTTCGTCGAGCAATGATTAAGAAGACCGTTAAACGTCAGCTAAAAACGCCACCATTAAAACTTAGGGGCTGGTTTAATCGTCATCAAGACAGTCAAAATGCTAAAAAGACCGAAAAATTGGTGAGTGACAAACCGACCCATCAATATAAGCAGATCAAAAATGAAATGACCTTTTTTGGTGAGAGTTTCCTGGAAGGCTTCTTAGGCTTCTATGGCTTAGAAGTTGATAACGCCTTAGGCCGTTACGAACATAATTTGCATGTCTTAGAGACCCAAGAATTAGGCCAGTCAGAAAAAGAGTATTACTTAGCCACGAGTGAAAACGGCCGCGTCAAATTAGCCACCGATCCATTACCAAGCCAGCAAATTGCCGAGGAACAATTGAACAAGTTCTATCAGCGTGAGCCGGAAGAAACGCAGGCAGAACAAATTCAATTACGAACATCAGAAGACGATGGGAAGGAGGAATAACATGAAGTTCAGCAAAGTAAAAGCGTTAACAACTACTGGGGTGACTGCGATTTACTTGGGCCTGATGAATACTCAGGTTGTTTTGGCAGCGGACGGTGGTGAAGTTCAAAGCAAACTAACTAGCGCTGGTAAGACGATTCAAGGTATTTTAACTGGGTTGGTCGTTTTAGTCGGGATTTGTGTCGCGCTATTTATTATTATCAAAAGAATGCCTGACGCAGACGATCCGCGAGAGAAATCAGAGGTATATCACGCAGTTGGTCGGGTAGCTGGTTTAGTGGCCCTAGCGGCAGCGGTTATCTGGCTATTGCCTTGGGTCTACAGCCTATTCACTTAATTTAAAAAGGAGCTTGCCAAATGAAGAAAGGGAAAGAATTTATCTTCCCAGAGAACGTAGATAAAGATTACGGGATTTGGAAAGACTACACCTTGAAGGATTTTGGCTATGCGGCGCTGGCAGGACTAGTGGGCTTAATTTTTATTGCGATTCCACCGTATGGTCTGATTTTAGTCCTGATAAAAATAGTGATTGTTGTCTTAGCCATGACGATTGTCATGGCTATTTTAACAATTAGGCCAGTTGCGGCGCGGAAGAACATTAAGGTGCGGGATAACTTTAAGTTGAAACGCCGTTATGCCAATAGTCAGAAATTGTTTTACTTAAAACCGAAGAAGCGAGGTGAACTAAATGCGTTTGAAGAAGAGCAAAACCGCCAGTAAATCAGCAACGCTAGATTGGGATTACCAACCGCCTAAAATCAATGGTGGCAAAGAAACTATTGATGACATGAGCTTGGTAGTGGGTATGTATGGTAATTACGAAGTTACCAAAACGGGTAATCTCGTTGGCATTTTGGAAGTTAGCGGGATCAACCTTGATCTACTTAATGAAACCGAACAACAGGACGTCTTTGAGGACTATGGCGCGTTTCTCATGAGTACCTTAGGTGAAGGCGTTGATGACACGTTACAGTTCTTAGAACCGACGATTCCCGTCAATATGACGACTTATCTCAATGGTCTCAAACGGCGGTACCTCGCCTTACAAAAAGACCACCCGGAGCAACAGTTCAAAATCCAGCTCATAGCCAGCTACTTGGATCACTTTACTAAAGTCCAAGAATCCAAAAACATGACAACTAAGCAACATCTGCTAATCGTTAAAGTGCCAATTAAGGACAAAAGCGTTAAAAGCTTAAACTTAGCGGTCGCTCATTTAGACGAAAAGATCGAACAGGTTAAACGGGATATTGAGAATGCGTTAACAGACTTTGATGTGACGGCCAAAATTTTGACTAGTCAGGAAGTCCAAGAAATTTTAAAGAACTTAATCAATTTTAATGGATAGGGGGAAATAGTATGGGTTTTGGTGATAAGATCATTGATTTGTTTATGCCAACTAAAAAAGAAAGACAGCCAAGTAATCATGAACTAGCGGTTAGCGAGCCCAAACCGGAGATTGAGGATTTTACCAAGTTGATTGATCGCGACAGCTTGCATTCACTATTTCCGTTTAGCTGGGAACAGTACCCTACCTATGTCCAGTCGGGGGAGAATTTTATTCGGGTGTTAGCGATCGCTGACTACCCTAAACGGGTGTATGGCAACTGGTTATCAGAATTAAAGCGTAAAAAAGGCGTTATCGATATTGTGCAGTATATCGACAGCGCCAGTAACAATTCAATGATTACCTATTACAAGAAGACGATTCAAAATAAGGAAGCGCAGAAGCTCAATACGTTCGACCCGTATAAAAAGAAGATTCTGCAAAATTATATTGATTCAGCCAACATGCAGCTAGATAAATACCTTGATAATTCTACCACATTTGTGTACCAACATATGCTCATTTATCTACGAGCTAACAGTTTAGCAGAACTAGATGACTTAACCGAGAACGTTAAGAATACATTGATTAAGCTACAGATGAAGCCCTTAGTGCCCGTTAAAGCGACTTTCCAAGCATTTTGGTCAACCATGCCAATTAACGAGAATCTATTAGGTGATTACACCTATAAAGAGAGTAATACTGAAGTCGCCAGCAGTATGTTTCCCTTTGACGACGCGGAGATTTTGGACTTGAAGCCTAGATCTGATATTGAAGGGGTTAACAAAGATACCAACAGCTTAATTGCCGTAGATATGTTGGATCGCAACAAGACCCTAAATCAAAATCAAGTGATTATCGGGACCTCAGGGGTCGGCAAGACCACCTATATGATTCAGAAAATCCTACGCTACGCCATTCAAGACTATCAGCTCTACATTATTGATCCAGAAAATGAATATACCAAAATTGTCGAAGCTTTAGGTGGCGCAGTCTTGCACTTAACTTCTAATGCGAAGTACAAAATTAACCCGCTACAAATCTTTTCCGAAGAAATCTTAAGCGCTGATGAAGCGGTCATGAACCTTGATTTACTAGTTAAAGATAAAATCCAGCGATTAAAGGGGTTCTTTGAAGTCCTTAAAACCGGGATTACCCAAGTTGAGCTGGCAATCCTTGATGATGTCGTTAAACAAGCTTACGTCAACAGTGGTGTTTTGAAATACAGCCGCTTAAAAGAGATTAAAGACGATCAGTGGCCGACCTTATCCAATGTTTATGACGAATTGGAGAAACTGGCTGATAAAGACGAAGACAAATTCAATCGGGTTAAAGACTTCTACTACATCTTAGGCAGCTATACCCATGGTTCTAACAGCCTATTTGACGGCCACACCAACGTTAACTTAAAAGGAAAAATCATTTCCTTTGATTTAAAGCCACTACAAAGTGAACAGGAAGTCCAATCAGCGGCTTATTTGAATACCTTCCAGTATTTGTGGGACGAAATCACCAAAGATCGGCATAGCCGCAAGAAATTGTTTGTTGATGAATTTCACTTTTTGACCTTGCACAAAGCGGCCGCCACCTTTTTCCACCAAGCATACAAGCGGTTTAGAAAGTACAATGCCGGAGCGATTGCCGGAACACAGCAAATTCAAGATGTGATCGAAGGAACAACAGATACTGGGCAGAACATTGGGGAAGCCATTATTGGGAATTCCTACACCAAAGTATTCTTTGGTCTTGACGGTAAAGGCGTTGATGATGTGATTACCAAATTGCGTATGACGTTCTCGGATAAAGAAAAGAAGTTACTAGAGCGTCGCAGACAAGGTGAAGCCCTGATGATCTATGGTAGCCAACGCGCCTTTATGCGTGTCGAGTTGACCGAAGAAGAACTACGGCTAATTGACCCAGAAGCTTACCAAGAAAAATATCACCGTGAGACAGCCGGACAACCGGACTATCAGAAGCGCGTGGTCTTAACTCCCAGTGAAATTGACGACTTGACCACTACCGAGGAGGAAGGAGGGGCTTTAAATGAGTAAACTAAATCAGCTATTAAATATCGAGGTCGGCACGTTCAAGCGACAGGGGAACAAGTTAATTCTCGAACTCAATCACAATCAGTTTCGATACGACCAGTTGAGTGAGCTAAACGAATTAAAGCAAGCAGATGCCAAGTTCTTGCAGTTGGTTAACGTGGTTGAGCAAGACCAGAAGGTTGTTTTAACTTATACCTTGCCGGATAAAGTCAGATCATTAAAGGACTTGCCACATGAAAATAAGGCAATCCGGTCAGCGATTGCCAAGGAAATCATGGCGCAACATGTGGTTAACGATAGCCAGTATCACATTGCGTTGAACCCTGCCAACCTATGGTATTACCCCATGCAACATGTTTGGTACGCCTACCGGGCCAATGAACTTATGCCTTATGATGACAAACATAGCAATTTAGCCAAATACAAAGCGCTAATTCTGTTTTGCTTGACGGGGACGCCCTATGAACGGCTACTAAGCAATCCTAAAGAAGCCCTAGCTAAACACCCGGACGACTATTTACAACAAGTAGCTGAAGCTACGTCGTTAAATGAGTTAACGGAAGTGGTTAATGGTATTGAGGACTTTGTGAGCTATCACGAATGGCAGGAAGTTGAAACGGCCCAACAGAAAGCCAAACAACGATTATGGTTGAGCGTGGCCGGAGTGGCGATTGTGGCCGTTTTGGCTGTCGGCTTAGTCCATAAAAGTGACGAAAGAAAGTATCAAAGCTTAGCTAACCAAAACCAAGCCCAAGTTACTCGTTTAAAGTACAATAACCAAATTCAGACGGCTTTAAACAATCACCAATGGTCGAAAGCAAAAAAGACCATGCAGAAAGCTGGTTATAGCAAGAACAGTCAAGTTCAAACATTCTTAAAACACAAACAGTATCAGCAAGCCTTAAACGTTGACCCAAGTCAGTTGAACAAGGTTGTCAACACGGCTTATGCCAAAAAAGATAGCGGTCAAGTGGCCGATTGGCAGTTACCCACTAAGGCGACAAGTAAGCAAAAAGACCAATTGAAACTCGAAAAAGCGATTGTTAACTATAACACCAATACGCTCAATAACCAATTATCCTTTACGACGAACGCTGATGTTTTATTAAGAATAGGACAAGCTTTCCTAGCCCATAACGACACACAAGATGCCCAGACCGTCCAAACCAAGTTAGCCGGCGTGAACAGTCCTAAAGCTAAGTACCTCAAAGCGCTATTAAGTCTTAACTCTGCTAAGAAAGAAGTTAGCGACGCCCAAAAGAAGTTAGATGACGCCAACAAAATTGATGGTAGTAAAGATAAGGATAAAGACAAGAAGGTGGATTCGGCTAAGTCGGACTTAAAGAACGCGCAGAGTGACCAATCAGCAGCGCAAAAACAAGTCGATCAGGCCAAGCACAAAGTGGGTGATTAAATGCAGGTATTGTCATTTGAATATAAGAAAAAGAAGTGGAAATTGATTGCTTATATTGTGGGTGGCACCATTCTGCTAATCATCTTGTTAATTGCGGCAATCACTGGTCAGCTACAAGAAAACAATTGTGATAATTCGACTACCACCACCCAGACTCAGCTTGATAGCAAGGATACGACGACCAATGCTAAAAATATCTATGCGCACTGGAAGCAGAAGTATGGTGCCACGCCACAAGCGGCCGCCGGTATCTTGGGGGTCTTACAACTAGAAAGTCGCCTTGATCCTAAGTCCGTCAATTCAAGCTCCGGGGCCACGGGCTTAGCCCAGTGGTTAGGCGACCGTAAAGATAAGTTGGAGGACTTAGCCCACAAAGAAAACAAACCAGCGACCAATCTCGGGGTGCAGCTGGATTATCTCGATCAAGAATTGAACAGTAGTTACTATGCGTCAAACAAGCAGATTTTTAAGTATACGGACGTGCATAAAGCGACCAAAGCCTGGTTAATGGATTATGAAGGCATGAGCAAGAACCCGGAACAATGGTATTTAGGCCAAAGATACGGATATGCCGATCACTGGTATTCCGTGTTGGGTGCGAGTGATCCTGTGGCCGGTAATACGTTAGATAATGCGAGTTCCGGCGATCTAAACGAGTTAGGTTGTGATAGTGACCCGAGCTATTCCGGCGGTAGTATCGTTAAAAACGCAGAAAGTATGAAAGGTGATTTCTACTATGTTCAAAACCACCCCAGCCCTGATTTAGGCAGTGATTTAAAGAATCCCAGCAAAACTGGTGGAACTGATTGTTCGGGCTTTGTCTGGTTAGCCTTGAATAAGGCTGGTTACAAGGTACCGGCCAACATGGGTTGGTTTACCGGCACGATGGCCGGTGACGCCAAAGGCAGCCATCAATACTTGAAACAGATCAGTGAAAATGACGCCAAAGCCGGCGATATTGTGATTGTTAATCAAGGTGCCGGGGCCGGGAACAATGGGCACACCGCAATCTTGTTAGACAAGTGGCAAGGGAAAGCCACCAAAATCATTGAGCAAGGTGGTGTCGGCGACAAGGTTAACGAAAGCACATTTGGCACCGCATTTTATAGCTTATTGAACGGTAGCGATGTGACGTTAGCCCGGCCAATCAAGAAGTAAGGAGGACGAGCAAATGAAACGCAGCATGGTTTTAAGTATTGCGATTGGTAGTTTGATCTTAATCATGTCATTAGGGGCGAATGCCTATCAACATAGCCAGGTTAAGCAGGCACAACAGCAGATTAGTCGGCTACAAAAACAGAAGCGCCAAGTTAACCAGCAATTGACTAAAGTTAACCAACAAAAGCAGTTATTGAGCACCCAAATTGACAGCTATAAGACCTACCAAAATAATAAAGATAAAAGTCCGGCTGAAATTAGCTTCAATACAGTGGTCACAAAGTTCTTTGAGGTCATGAATAACTTTAAGCCCAAAACCTACGGCCAGCGTAAAGATGGCGTGAAAGACTTGATTTCCGACAAATTGTACCAGCAATACTTTTCAAACAAAGGGACTTATGGTGACAGCAATAGTGTTTCAGCCAAATTAGATCAGCTGAACCTGTATACACAAAGTAAGCAGGGCCAAGATATGAAAGGCTTGGCCGTCGTTAGTTATGAAAGCAAGAGTGGCGACAACGACTGGCAAAAGGCGACGGTACTTTATCAAGTGACTTTCGATACCACCACGGATCGAATCACCGCGGTCCAAAACTTAGGTAGCAGTTTTAAAGCCAGTGACCTTAATTAAGCGGGGTAGTAAAGCCCTAGCGGTGATCGTGGTGATTTTAACCGTTAGTGGTTTTGCTAGTCATCAATATGTGAATTACGTGGAAAAACAGCGACCAATTGTGACGTTGGCTAAGCATTCTGATAAAGTTCTATTCTTTTACCGTGATGATTGCCCAGATTGTCAATCTATTTTCCATCGAATTTATTGGCACAACGTCATTAGCCATAACGTTGTTTTTATTAACATGAATCAATCGCAGAATCGGCACTACATTCAGCAATATCAATTAACGTCAGTCCCAACCCTGATCCATGGTAAGCAACGATATTCCGGTACCAACCAACAAAGGATTAAACAGATAGTAGGTGATTAGATGAAAGACAAATTATTAAACAGCGTTAAAGCCAGTTGGCCGTACCTACTAACGCTAATCATTGGCTTGTATTTAGCGGAGATTTTAGCTGGCTCTGTCATGGCCTTGTCCCGCTATAAGTTGGCATTTGCAGATCACATGCCAACCGTATTAAAACAATTAGCCTTACACCCTTGGCACTATTACAACTTGTATTTGGGCCAAAAGAACCCAGTGCTAATTATTGTCAGTGTCGCCGTGTCCCTATACACCATCTATTTTGCCTTGAAACGAAATAGCAAGCACAAAGCGTGGGAAGCTGCGGACACTGAAACCCACGGGAGTGCGACCTGGGGGAATTTAAAAGAATTGAGTGACCATTACTTTAGTATCAATGCCAAAGACCTCACCACAGCATTTAACAAGAGTACCAAGGCAGAAATTCTCAAATCATTAGTGGATCGAGAAAAGTCAGCGAAAGGGGGAGATTAACATGAATGGGACGATTTTAGGGATCGTGGATAAACGGATTGTTTACCAGAATAACAGCACCAAACCCAATCGGAATATCTTTGTGGTTGGGGGACCTGGATCATATAAGACCCAATCAGTCGTCATTACCAACCTGTTTAACGAAACGGAGAACAGCATTGTCGTAACCGATCCAAAAGGGGAATTATACGAAAAGACGGCCGGTATCAAACTAGCCCAGGGTTATCAAGTGCATGTCGTCAACTTTGCCAACATGGCGCATAGTGATCGCTACAATCCTTTTGATTATATTCAACGGGATATTCAAGCTGAAACCGTGGCAACAAAGATCGTGCAAAGTGAAAATGCCGAAGGTAAAAAAGACGTGTGGTTCAGTACCCAACGCCAACTTTTGAAGGCACTAATCCTGTTTGTCATGAACCACCGGTCACCAGAACAACGAAATTTGGCGGGTGTGACCCAAGTGTTGCAAGAAAACGATGTGGAAGCCGAGGAAAAGGGTGCGGATAGTCCGCTAGATACCTTGTTTCTTGATCTAACTATGACTGATCCAGCGAGACGCACTTATGAGTTAGGTTTCAAAAAGGCTAAAGGAGAAATGAAAGCCAGCATTATTGAAAGCCTGTTGGCGACCATTTCGAAGTTCGTCGACAAAGAAGTGGCTGATTTTACCAGCTTTTCGGATTTTGATTTAAAAGAGATTGGCAAAGCCAAGGTAGTACTGTATGTGATTATTCCCGTCATGGATAACACTTACGAAAGCTTCATCAATCTGTTTTTCTCACAATTATTTGATGAATTATACAAATTAGCCGCCGATCATCACGCTAAATTGCCCCACCAAGTCGACTTTATCCTTGATGAATTTGTCAATTTAGGGAAGTTTCCCAAGTATGAGGAGTTCCTAGCGACGTGTCGGGGGTACGGTATTGGCGTGACGACCATTTGTCAGACCTTAACCCAGCTACAAGCCTTGTATGGCAAGGAAAAGGCTGAGAGTATCTTAGGTAATCATGCCGTTAAAATTTGCCTGAATGCCGCTAATGACGTGACCGCTAAATACTTTAGTGATCTGTTAGGAAAATCAACTGTGAAAGTGGAAACTGGTAGTGAGAGTACCAGTCATAGCAAGGAAGAGAGCCATAGTAAGAGCGATAGTTACAGCTATACGAGCCGTTCGCTCATGACACCCGATGAAATTATGCGTATGCCTGAAGATCAGAGCTTATTAATCTTTAGTAATGCGCGACCAGTCAAAGCGACAAAAGCGTTCCAATTTAAACTATTTCCAGGAGCCGATCATTTGGTTAACTTGTCACAGAACGATTATCAAGGCCAACTAGAAGCCAGTCAAGAAACCAACTTTAAGAATAAAGTAGAAAAATGGAAAGCAAAATTAAAGGAGACTGCTCAAAAAGAAGTCGCAAACAAGATGTCTCAGAAAGAGGAGGAGCAACAACAGGACAACCTAGACAGCGATTTAGAGAGAGTTTCAAATAAAGATAGTCAAACAGAGGAGCCAGAAGAAGACGATAACAACTTACTTGGATAATGGAGGGCATATTAATGAAAAAATATTGCAAATATATAATCGCCGTGATGACAGTGTTACTGATTGCTGTTGGCCTAACCGCTTGTGGGAAGTCTACAGCACAAGATTTGCAAAGTCACCAGTGGACGTTTGCTTCTAGCAAAGATAATGGTATGGCCGCTACTGCAAAGTTTTCGAAAAGCAACTTAACACTTACCCAAGCGGGCTTTAGCGAAGTTTATACTTACAAGTTGATTGAAAACAAGGGCAATGAACAAATTAAGTTCATTGGTAAGAACAGTGTTTCAGGTAGTACGGAAACACGACTATTTAAGATTAAAAAGCAGTCAGACAAATATAAACTAACACCAATTAACACACTAGCTAAAAGTGATACTGGTACGGTCACACTCATTCCAAAATAGACGAAGGAGGGGTTTAAAATGACAGAAATTATTCAATCAGCTATTTCACACTTTTTCGAATGGCTACTGTCTGGTTTGTTAGATGGTTTATTCAACATCTGTAAGGCAATCATTGACCAAGCCAATCAAAGCTTGCCGATTGTTAAAACGTGGTATGCTATCTTCCTATCCTTTGCGACATCGTTAGTCGTTGTGGTCGTACTTGGCCGCATTGTGATGACAATTCTAAAAGAGGCAGACGAAAGTACCGATGTTACTTGGGCTAATATCATCATGGACGGGATTAAATCAGCGGCCGTGATTCCGGTTTTCGTGTTTTTACAGGGCTTTATTCAAGGTTCAATTACCTTACCCCTGCTAAAATATATGTTTAGTTCTGATCAGAAATTCACTGCTAAATCAATTACCGGCATGAATAAAGTCCCTGGACTAAAAGATGTTGGTATTTCGCTACCTTTACAGATTTTATTTCTGCTAATCTTCACTGTCGTAACCGTCGTGTTTTTTATTAAAATGTGTGCGTTCGTGGCTGATATGGCTTGGTACAATCTGACGATTCCTTTAGCTGCAATGAGCATGGCGACTGAAAGCTTTGATTATAGTGGTACGTGGTGGAAGAAGTACATTTATTACAATGCTTCCATTATTAGCCAGGTGCTTTGTATGTCATTATCAGTATGGTGTTTCACTAATATGGCTAAATATGGGTTTATTGCCTTTATTGGTTCAATTGGATTTGGCTTTCTGGTGGTCAAAACACCTGATGCTGTTAAAGATTTCTGGGTTTCAACCGGCGTGACTAAGAGTACTGGTATAGGCGCCATGAGAATGTTTCAAAATTATTTCCGTAACCACTAGGAGGATATATAGTTATGAAGAAAATCGCACACTGGTTATTAGAAAAAGCCAAAAAAGATATGCGAACCGACCCTTTTACAACACCTTCACGGCGGACTAAGCTGTCTTACTATTTTGATAACTTAGTTAGTATGCTCTTCTATTTAATGGGAATTTACCTCATGTTAGTGGATTTATACCAAGAGCTTTTTAAGGCGAACAATACCGATTTTTTAGGAACTGCGCTAATGGCCTTAGTTTTACTACTGGGTGGCTTATTATTCCATTGGTCAGCCTATATAGATCTCAGAGCCATCAAACGGTATCAACAATATTTGAAGCAACAATCGATAGAGCAGCAACAAAAATAAAAAAAGAGACCCTTGCGGGTCTCTTTTTTGTACTCATCATTAGTTGTCGAAATTAATGAATTGCAATCGAATTGCGTTTAAAACAGCTATGATTGTTACTCCAACATCAGCGAAAACAGCTTGCCACATGTTGACCATTCCTAAAGCTCCTAATAGTAAGAACAAAATTTTAATAATCAAAGCAAATGAGATATTTTCAACCACGATACGACGGGTCTTTTTAGCTATCTTCATGGCTTCAGAAACTTTTGATGGTTCATCACCCATAATGACAATATCGGCAGCTTCAACAGCCGCATCTGAACCTAAACCACCCATTGCAAAACCAATATCAGCGGTTGCCAGAACAGGAGTATCGTTGATTCCATCACCAACAAAGGCAACTTTCTTATTGTTTTGGTGTGATACCTTCAATAAATCATTAATGATCTCAACTTTATTTTCGGGCAAAAGATTCGTATAAACAGCACTCATCTTTAACTTTCGAGCCATTGCTTGACCGACAGTTTGATTATCGCCGGTTAACATGACATTCTTGTGAATTCCTCGATTGTTCAACAACTGAATTGCCTTTTGAGCATCATTCTTAGGTACATCCGCAATCACAATATCACCCCAGAATTGGTTGTCGACAGCCACGTAAACGACTGTTCCCACAGCATCTGTTTCAGTGAAAGGAATCTTGTTCTGTTTGAGAGCTTTGGCATTTCCAACAACAACTACTTGCCCATCTACTTGAGCTATTAAACCATGCCCGGCTTTTTCATCGGCTTTAGTCACAGTTAATAACTCACCTTTGTAAGCTTGCAGGATTGATTTAGCAATTGGGTGAGTTGAATTCTTCTCAACACTGGCTGCAATCTGCAACAATTTTTGTTCTGAAATATTTACCGAATTAACTTGCACAACTGAGAATTGACCTTTAGTCAAAGTTCCCGTCTTGTCAAAAGCTACTGTATCCACGTCATTCAAGGCTTCCAAGTAGTTGCTTCCTTTAACAAGGATACCTTGCTTAGAGGCAGCACCGATACCACCGAAAAAACTTAATGGTACTGAGATAACTAAGGCACAGGGACAAGAAATTACTAGGAAAATTAATGCTCGGTAAATCCAAGTATTCCAATCACTCGTCATAAGTGATGGTACGATTGCCAAGGCTACCGCTAGAAAGACTACGATTGGTGTATAAATTTTGGCAAACTTGGTGATAAATTTTTCTGTATCGGCCTTCTTGTTGCTGGCATTCTCAACTAAATCCAAAATCTTAGCCACGGTCGAATCATTGTAAAGCTTGGTAACTTTGATTTGTAATGTTCCAGTCTGATTAATCGAACCACTCAAAGCTGTATCGCCTACTTTGATTGACTGCGGCATTGATTCGCCAGTTAGAGCCGATGTATCAACCGCTGAACTACCTAAAACAACAGTTCCGTCTAGTGGAATTTTCTCTCCCGGTTTAACCAGAATTGTTTCGCCAATCTTAACTAGACTAGGTTCAACCACTTTATTCTGATGTCCTGAAATCAGCGTTGCGTAAGCTGGTTTCACTTCTAGTAGGGCCGAGATGGAACGCTTCGATTTATTGACGGCGATATCTTCAAAGACATTACCCAACTCATAGAAAAGCATAACCGCAATGGCTTCAGGATATTGTTTGAGGATAATTGCTCCAATCGTGGCAATACTCATCAGGAAGTTCTCATCGAAGATCTCTCCGTGAAAAATATTTTTGACAGCCTGCCAAACGATCCGTGCCCCAATAACTAGATAGGCTCCGACTAGTAAGACGATATTAAAGGGTTCCGGAACAAAGGAACTGGAACCAACTATTAATAAAATGAAAGCAATAAATAGTCGTGTGATTGTTAATTTTGTTTCCGAACTCATTTCACTTTTTATTTGTTTAGCTTTCTTTTTAACTTTGTAATCAGTTTGGACATTATATAATTTCATAACGTTGTCCTCCTCGAAAGAGTTTACATGCTCATTTGAATATATGAGCATTCATTCATATATGAATTATAATATAATGAAGTATCAGTTTGCAACTTAATTTTGATAAGAGGAACAAAAAATGTCAGAACAAAATTTTGAGATGGAGCACCAACAAGCTCTCCATAATTTAAAGCAAGATTTACCCGATGATACCGATTTGGAAGCTATGGTCAATATCTTCAAAGCTTTCGGTGATATGACCCGAGTTAAAATCATCTTAGCTTTGTCTGAAACACCTTTAAGTGTCGGTGAAATTGCTGATACCTTGGACATGAGCCAATCCTCCATCTCTCACCAACTCAGTATTTTAAAACAGTTAAATCTGGTCTCCAACGCCAGACGCGGTAGAAATATTCACTACCGTTTGAGCGACCAACATATTATTACCATCTTCAATCAAACTAAGGAACATATTATTGAAAATGACAATGACTTTTAACGCAAAAAAATTCCACTGAATAACGGCTGTACGATAAATAGAGTTGATAGGCATTTTGCCATCAACTCTATTTTTGTATACCATTTATTAATAAAACTATTTTAGAACATCAAAAAGACACCATCCATACCTTTAGATGTTCTACCCTCTACAGCTTCACAATGAAAGGAATTTGAATGATGTCCCTAAGTAATAAGTCTATACGAAACGCTCTTGAAATGAAAGATGAGAATATTATCTGTAAAAGGCACCCGTAAAATGTAGGAAAACGGCAGGTTAGAACTGTTGGTTTTCCTACATTTTTTGTATCATGAATCACATCAGAGTGTAGGAGGAATTTGATGTGAGACGTGATTTAAGAGAAGGAGTGACGATTTACGTGACTGAAAATATTAAGCCTAACTTCGCCGAGATTGCCCGGCAATATAATGTTGATTATCGAACCGTTAAGAAAGCCTATGAGGAAGTCAAAGCTGGACTTAAGGGCCGACCAAGTGGTCGACCGAAACGGCTAAGTTTACTGGATCCATTCAAGCAAACCATCGATTCAAAGCTTTAACTAAATTGTTCGGCTGCTTCAATTTTTAAATTTATCCAGAAGAAGGGCTTTACCGGCAGCTATACCCTCGTGAAAGATTATTGTCGCCAAACCCGCCGAGAACGAGTTAAGAAAGCTACCATTCGGATTGAACATTCCCCTGGTCTCTCTGCTCAAGTTGACTGGAAAGAAGAAATGGCCCTAGTGAGCAGCGAGGGTGAGCTGTTTAAATTCAATATTTTCTTGTATGTATTGCCTTATTCAAAACTCAAATATATGACACTAACCTTTGATCGGAGCCAAGATACCCTCTTTTCTTGCTTACACGACGCTTTCCTTCATACCGGAGGTATTCCGACGGAAATCTGGTTTGATAATATGAAAACCGTTGTGGATCATACAAAATCCCAGTTTGGCTACGCTGTCTTTAACGAACGGTTCCACGAATTCTGTAAAGATGCCGGTTTCACACCAATTGCTTGTCGACCATTCAGACCACAAACTAAAGGTGCAGTTGAAGCCCTTGCTCGCACGGTTGAACGTTTACGGCCATACAATACTGAATTTGCTGATGGAACTGAGCTAATCGAACTAGTTCATATGCTCCGAGATGATCTAAATCATGAAACTTCGCAGGCCACGGACGAAGTCCCGTACCTGAAATGGTTAGACGAAGAAAAAGAGTACCTTCATCGCGTTCCAGTTAATCTCCTTGAACCATACTTCGAAGAAAACATTACCCGTGTCGTTTCGAAGGAGGCCATGATCAATTTCCGCAAATGTAAGTACTCAGTAGATCCGCGATACATTGGTTGTACGGTTGCTGTTGAAATCTCCAATGATGAGCAGCGCATCCACATTTATTATAACGGAGAAGAAATTCGTACGCACTCCATAACTACCAATTCGCTGAATTATGACCCCCAAGATCAGTTCAATATCCTCAAATCTGATTTGCTTAAAGGGCGGACAGATGAAGACATTTCAGCTTACATTCGTGAACATATGACTGATTACGACAACTTATAGGAGGCTACCATGACCACTAATAATCAAATTCTTTTAAATAATCTTGAGCGCTTAGGGTTAAACAAAATCCGTGAATACTTGCCGAATTACCTTGATCAAATTCACACTGATAATCTGTCATTAACTGAGGCGCTAATTGATTTAACTAATTCGGAACTCCAGAATCGACACGAAGGTCAGATTGCACGGGCCATTGGCCGTGCTCGGTTCCCCAATACAAAATCCCTAGATACATTTGATTTTAGCTTTCAACCCAGTATTAATCGCCAAGAGGTTCTGGAATTCCAGAATCTGGCTTTTATGGAAAAGTCTGAAAACTTAATCTTTATTGGCAATCCGGGAGTCGGTAAAACCCACTTGGCAATTAGTATTGGGATTGAGGCCTGTAAACAGGGCTGTCGGGTTCTCTTTATTAATTGTCATGAGCTGTTGATTAGATTGAGAGCAGCTTACGAAAAAGGACTGCTTGATCGATCTCTAAGCCGCTATTCGCGCTATGACCTATTAATTATTGATGAAATTGGGTATTTGCCAATTGGTCACCAAGAAGCTAACCTCTTATTTCAGCTAGTCAATGCCCGCTATGAAAAGCATTCAACGATCATTACCAGCAATAGTGATCTATCCGCTTGGGTTGATATTTTCCAGAACCCAACTGTGACAGCAGCCATTCTCGATCGCTTGGTTCATCATGTTCACGTAGTGAAGATCACTGGTAAATCTTACCGATTACGTGGCCTCAAGTAACTGCCGAAAACCTACATTTCTTTCTGCCGAAAACCTACATTTTTAAACTGCCCTTGACAATATTCAAATGTTTTGGCTTCGAGCAAGCTCATCAGCTAAATAAAAAAACAGCTAGACCATTTATGGTCTAACTGTTAACTTGAACCGCCATCAACTTGATTTGACGAACAGCCCAAAAATTACGCCGTGAAACTTGGTTAAAAGCGGTTGAACAAGGCAAAACAGAATTAGAACAGAAATTGAATTATAAGGAGTGAACGAACATGACCACTGTTATCTTAGCTGAAAAACCTAGTCAAGCCCGTTCATACGTCCAAGCCTTTCAAAAGAGCACAAAAAAACAGGGTTACTATACGGTTAGCGACCCTGTTTTGCCCGCAAATACGCTTGTGACGTATGGTCTCGGACATTTAGTTGAATTAGCCACACCGGATAAATATGATCAGAAATACCAGCAATGGGCCCTATCTAATTTACCGATTTTTCCCGATAAATACAAGTTTGAAGTGTCAGCTAGTAAAAAAGCCCAATTCAAGATCGTTAAAGACCTGTTAACGAAGGCCGATACCATTATTATCGCCACCGATAGTGGTCGGGAAGGCTCCAATATCGCCTGGTCAATCATGAACCAAGCCCAGATTGACGTTAAAAAGAAGACCATTAAGCGACTATGGTTGAATAGCTTGGAAAAAGACGCCATTATAACCGGCTTTAAAAATCTTGGCGATTGGCACAAAGACTATTTAGCGTATAAAGAAGCCCAAACCCGTCAAATTAGCGACTGGTTAGTTGGAATGAATAGTAGTCCCTTATATACTTTATTATTAAGACAAAAAGGGGTACGCGGGGTGTACTCGATTGGTCGCGTGCAGACGCCCACTTTGTATATGGTTTATCAAAGGGACCAGGCAATCAAAAACTTTAAGCCGGAACCCTATTTTGAACTAAATGCGGAAATTTTAGCTAATCAGCAAAAATTCGTCGCAAAATTAGACCCCTATCAGCGATTTAAAGACGAAACAGGGCTAATAACATTCATGCAAGCTAAACACGTTCAGAAAGGCTCACAGGCCGGTTTAATCAAGGACATCCAAAAGCAAGGCAAGAAGCGTGCTAGTCCCCAACTATTCTCGTTATCTAGTCTCCAAAGTGCCATGAATAAACGTTATCACGCCAGCGCCAGCCAAACCTTAGCGGCTATTCAAAGCTTATACGAAGACAAACTGCTCAGTTATCCCCGCACCGATTGTGCTTATATCACTGATGAAGAATTTGAGTACTTAGTGGCTAATCTGACGAAGTATCTGGGTTTAGTCTCTAAGCCAGTCGCTTTAACCAATACCACCCCAAATAAGCGCTATGTTAATGGAAAAAAGGTTGAAGAACACTATGCCATTATCATGACTAAAGTCGTGCCGACGAAAGAGAAACTAGCTAGCTTGCCTAAATTACAGCAACAAGTCTATGACCTGGTTTTAAGGACGACGTTAGCGATGTTTGCTGATCCGTACGAGTACGAGGAAACCACCATTATCACCCAAGTTGGTGACGCCAATTTTAAAGCAACCGGTAAGGTCCCAACTAAGCAAGGTTGGCAAGCTTTATTTGATGATCACAAAGCCGATCAGCAAGAAGCAGCCACCCTACCGATCGTTCACCAAGGCGACCAAGTTCAAGCAAATCTGCAAACGCCGCAAAAAGAAACGACCCCACCAGTACCGTTTACCGAAGGTACACTAATCACTGCCATGAAGACGGCCGGTAAAACGCTTGATGATGAAGCAGCCCAAGCGATTCTCAAAGACGTGCAAGGCATTGGGACGAGTGCAACCCGGGCAAATGTGCTTGATATATTGAAGAAACGTGGCTATTTAGTTACTGAAAAGAATAAGCTACACGTCAGTGAAGCCGGAATTACTTTATGTAAAGCGGTCGAACTCGAACCCTTGCTAACTAGTCCAGAAATGACGGCCAAATGGGAGCAAGCGTTACAGCAAACCAGTACCGAAGAACGCACTCAGGATAATTTTTTGAGCCAAATTAAGAAGTTTGTGGCGAAGCTGATCGCTGATGTTCCAACACAATTAACTGGCAGTGCAGCCATAAAGCAACAAATCGATCACCAACAGCAAGCGCAAAAAAACGCCGAGGTGTTCTTAGAAACACCGCAGGTAACTGTTTTAAATAAGGTAGATTGTAAAATTTAAGTTGAACATTTAAGTGGACAGAAAAACCCATCAAGGTCTTTAATGGTGTTACCGTACAATCCATTAGAAAGAAGGACCTTGATGAGCACCACTATTTTATCATTCCAGAACCGTGTTGTCATTGAAACGCTTCATAATGAAGGACGTTCCTTGCGATACATCGCTAATTACTTAGGCTTTAGTAAAACCACAGTCTTTAACGAACTTCACCGGTTAAATAGTGAGTACCAGGCTGAGCTAGCGCAAACGGACTTTGAACGCAAGGTTAGTCAACGGGGGCGGAAGTCTTCACTCACTAAGAACCTTAAACACTTGATCGAGGAAAAGATTCAAGTCCAGAAGTGGTCCCCTGAACAAGTTGCCCATGTGGTGGGGATTGCCTACAAGACGGTCTATAACTGGATTGATCAAGGATGGCTTGATATACAGTTGCCCGATTTGCCTGATCATGGAATTCGTCGTCATCGTGCTAAAGAAAAGCGTGGTACGTTCAGTCATGGCCGCTCCATTGAGGAGCGTCCTCATAAAGTCGAAACTCGCCAGGAATTCGGCCACTTTGAAGCTGATACCGTACTTTCTGGCAAACGTAAAGGTCAAGCTGTGGCTACTTTTGTGGAGCGTAAGAGTCGCCTGACAATTGTTAAACGGCTCCATGGTCGCGACAGTCAGTCCATGACTCAAGCCGTACTTGAACTAGCTAGTCAACTTCAAGACAAGCTCAAGACGCTTACCGTAGATCATGGTAAAGAGTTCGCTAACTACCGGGCAATTGAGCAGCGAACTGGTACTCCGGTTTATTTTGCCCATGCTTATTCACCACATGAACGCGGCAGTAATGAGAACCGTAACCGAGTTTTACGACGCTTTATTCCCAAAGGCCAAGCCATTGAAGAGTTAAGCGATCACAAGCTGATTCAAATTAATTGGTATTTGAATTCCCGGCCACTTAAATGTCTTAATTGGCATACACCAATCGAGATCTTCCTGCTTAATCTACGTCACTAAATTCGTTCAAGTTATTTCTTGCAATCTGCCATAAACAAAAGTTTTACATTGTGAAGCCTAAGCAGGGCGAAGACTTTATTCTACCCAAGAAATGGAGCGGTAAGACGCTCGGGAAGACCGTGATCAAAGCACTGGTCACCAAAGGGGAAACCAGCAAACTAAAGGGGTTCAAGAGTAAAAAAGGAAAGTCGTTTGACGCCAAGTTAAAGCTTGACGGCCATAAATTAAGTTTTGATTTTGATTAGAACCTGCCTACCGCCCTGCACTACGTTTCGGTTGGTGAACCCGTCATTTAGGTTCACTTTTACAACCCTAAAAGTAAACCCAAACAACGGGTGAGATTAGCAAAGCAAAGGAGATCATAAAATGAACAACGAATTAGCAGTTTTAGCCAGTGAATTACCGGTTTTGCAGACTAAAGGAGCCTATAAATATTTGAAAGAAATCACTGGTAACGGAGCCTATTACCAAGTGGCTTGGCAAAAATTAGCTGATGGCTACATCGCCCTTTATGGCACGACCCCAATTCAAATCAACGTAGCCCCTATATTGAATGATATTTTTGAAGATGAGGAGGGGTAGACAATGCCGAGAAAAGCAGACGTTAAAGCCTGGAAAGCACAATTAGTCGCCCAAGCCGAACAACAAATCTTAAAATTAACCGATAGTGACCGATTTAAACAGTATCTCAATACCTTGTCTAAATTTCATCATTATAGCGCCAGAAACATTGATTTAATTTATGCGCAAAATCCTCAAGCTACTCAAGTCGCCGGTTTTAAGCAATGGCAGACAACTTTTAACCGCACCGTCAACCGAGGAGAGAAAGCAATTCGGATTGCGGCCCCGATTATTAAGAAGTTAACACCAGCCGAGAAAAAGCGTCTTGATACCACCGATGAACGCGCCATTGTCGGTTACCGTTATCTACCCGTCTTTGACGTGTCACAAACTAACGGTGAGCCAGTGTTAAGTGCCAAGGATTTTGTCAAAGAAAATTTAGCCGATCATCAGAATGTAACGAGCTTGTATAACGCGTTCAAAGATTATTTAAACCAGCAAACCGACCTTAAAGTCAGTGAAGTGCCTTTAGCGACGCTAAATGGGGCTAAGGGGTATTTTCAACCCAGCACTAATGAAATCGTCATTGGTGGCGATGAGCCCGACAATGCTTTGAAACTAAAGACGTTATACCACGAATATGCGCATAGCCAGCTACACGGCTTAAAATCAGCCTTTAAAGATCGCCCGCGAGCCTATCAAGAAACGCAAGCCGAAGCGGTCGCATATGTCGCTATGCAAAATATTGGGGTTGATACGGGCAATTACTCCCTCGGTTATGTAGCTACCTGGGCCAAAGATAAAGCCGTGATCCATAGTGCTTTAAGTGAAATCCAGCAAGTGAGCAACAAAGTGATTGAGCTTAGTGATGGTTTAACTAAACAATTAGGTTTACAAGAAGCCCAAAAAGAACCTGAGCATGATCTAAAAAAGCTGTCAGCTCAGGAACTTAATAAGTCTTATCAAGGCTTGCAACAACAAGTTCAGCAAGCAAGGAACCCACAACAAAAATCAGAACTAAAAAATAAACTAAATGATATACACCATGAAATCAGTAATCGAACACAAAAACAGCTGCAAGCATTTGCTGAAGAAAATCCGTCAATCAAACAACCCAAATCCGAACTTGATCAAAGTTTAAAACGTTAGCCAGTTTTTAAAGGTCATGCTATAATATAAACAAAAAAGGAAGTCCCGCCGAAAACAGGACTTCCTGTGCAGGCCGCTTCAAAGGCGGTGGCAAGTTATTCAAACGATAATTTTGTCGTCTTGCAACCTACCAAAGTTGAGCAGGGCGGCTTTTTTATTTGTGGTGCTTGTCGATATAGCTGAGGAGCGCGATTAAAAACGTGCCAAACAGCAGCATCAACGAGAGTGTCTGGAAGACGCTCATTGACTGTGAAACCTTCCTGAAGATTATTCCATGTTCCCATGGGCCTCACCTCGCAAGGGAAAAGACAGCCACCGCCCTTAAAACTTCTTGCTTAATCTATTATACAGGGAAATAAAAAACTTGAAACGATCTTGTTATGGCTTTGCCAATCAAAATTTCTTCTTCCTAAGAATTGACTGTATATTTGTATAAAAAAAGTCCCCCACATTCCTGTGGAGGACTCAGATATTAATCAATACCAGTTGACCAATACCCAGAATATCGAAATATGGTTTTAAACAGAGCTAATTAATAATATGTCCCAAATTTGGGGTTCATATCACCTTTCATATTCAATTTTTACGCTTTTTAAGGTTCTTGAACTATCATGGTCCTTTTTTATACCTAGAACTTGCTCATAGTCATCAAAGAAAACTATCAATTCTGGACCCTCGTTATAGAACTCCTCTTTGCTTCCCTGTCCTATACGTAGGCCTCGTTTCGTTCCGTTTATATTATCAATATCAACTGCATAGTCGCCACCGCCGAACTCATTAGGTTTGTCAAGTTTACTGATTTTCATTTCCTTAACACCAGAATAATTTTGTACCAACCATAAAGCCGCCTTCTCTTGCGCTTCACGTTGTTCATTCGCCGCGTTAGCTTGACTCTGTTTAACCGTCATGTACCTCACTGTAATACCTCCCACTAACAACACCATGATGATCCCAAAAATTAACCAACTTTTTTTATGCTTATTCATCTTGCCACCTCGTGATCAATTTAGCGCGTGTGATTTGCCGTCCTACAAAGACGTTTAACTCATCTTCCCCCACAATTGATTCGTGGTACTGTCCACCGGCCTTGATTAATTGTTGGTCCATGATCTGGGAACTAATGGCCCCCGCCGGAATATTCTTCTTCAAGGCCTTGGTTAAATTATTAAACGCCCGTGTAAACTCAAGCTGGTTCGTCTGTCGTTCACGCTTTACTTTTTCAATGATTGGAATTGTTAGAAAGCTGATTAAAGATAGTCGAAAGTCAGTTATAGTCATGCTATAATGTAGACAGAAAAAGGAAGTCCCGCTGGAACAGGGCTTCCCACGCAAGCCGCTTCAAAGGCGGTTGCAGAAAGTTAACTAAACGATAATGTCGTCCCCGTAACTCGCCAAAGTTATGATCGGGGCGGCTTTTTTATTTGTCATCAATACTAAACAATAACTTGTACAGAGTGATTATTTCTTCTAATTCTTCACGCGATACATGATCGACAATAGCTTCGTCAGCAACATGTCTTGCCCGCAAATCTAAAGCTATTGTTTGATCTAACAATACTTTTCCATATACTGTTTGACTACTAGTTAGTCGATGATACATTGGAAAATTACGCTTGGTACTGCTAATTGGAGCCACAATCGTCATGTTACTTGTTTGGCAGACTAGATCATTGCTTAGAGCAATGGCTGGCCGCCTATTCATCTGTTCATGACCACGGCTTGGATTAAAGTTAACATAGAATATATCGCCCTGACTTACCATTGAAGTTCATTACCTTCTGAGTTTCCCCAATCAAGCTCGTGATCACGTTTCCCGTCATCTTGCCAGTCCTTAAATAGTTCGTGAATATTAGTCGGATTCTTTTTTATTGGTGTTAAAACAATCGATCCATTTTCAATTGTTATTGTCATATCTTGGTTATCATCTAATTTCAATTGTCTAATAATCTGGCTAGGAATTCTAGCAGCTTTCGAGTTGCCCCACTTTGCCAGGCGTGTTTGTTCTTTAATAAGTTCCATAATTTTGCCTCCTAATTCGTTGTTCTGGTTTTAGTATATCCCACGTAGATACGAAAATGCAAATGTTCTTACTGGAGGTCATTTATATGCAGCCTGATAATCCGGCTAAAGTCGCCGAGTTCTTTGAGAACTTCTTTAAAGATAACCAAGAATTAAGGCATCTTTTCCATGTAGTCGTCGATGATGGTAACTATCAAGCTGAGTGGGCCGTTGCTGGGCGTAAACGTAGTGGAAAAATATTTGCATTTCATGGTTTTGACACCTACCAATTTGACCAGCAAAACAAAATAAGCTTCTTGAAAGTTAAACTCGAAAAATAGAAATAAAAGCGACCACTAGGGTATACCCTAATGGTCTTTTTTATTTCTGTGCTATACTAGGAATTGCAAGTGTTCATTAGAACTGTCCAAAAGGAGAATTGAAAATGGCTAAAATCGGTTATGCGCGTGTGAGTTCCAAGGAGCAACATTTAGATCGACAGTTAGCGGCTTTAAAAGACGTCGATAAATTATTTACGGATAAATTAAGTGGGGCTAACACTAATCGGCCAGAACTGCAAAGAATGCTGGCCTATATTCGTGAGGGTGATATTGTAATGGTCACTGAATTAGATCGCTTAGGCAGAAACAACCAGGATTTAACTAAGATCATGAACACCATTCAAAATAAGGGGGCCACCCTAGATGTGTTAAATTTGCCGTCCATGACAGGGATTGCTGACCCAAATTTACGTCAACTGATGACTAACTTGATTATTGAACTCTATAAGTATCAGGCCGAAAGTGAACGTAAGCGAATCATTGAGCGCCAGCAGCAAGGGATTGCCTTAGCTAAGCAGCAGGGCAAATATCATGGGCGCAAACCCCAATACACCCAAGACGATCCCCGCTTGCAACATGCTTTTAAGCTTTACCAGGCAGGCATGAGTGACATTGATGTGGCTCGAAATACCGGGATTAAACGGACGACCTTTATCAGATATCGCAAAAAGTTTAATATAAAGAGATGAGACTTATATGTCAGGTAAATTAAAAACCGTTTTTTATGAGCAGCAAAATTAATGGTCTATAATATGACATATGGAGATTCTTATTGGTCTCCTTCCATTCATGCTGATGTTCAGTTAGTAAAAGTCTTAGTGTCATGCTTTTCTTATTGATTAGCATGGCTTTTCTTTTGCCTGTTCTCAAAAAGCCCGCTACCTTCCCCACGAGGTAACGGGCCTTTTGATATTATGCAATAGTAACTTTAGTCCTGTTGCTAACAGTATTACATCACGTGAACCATATAATTTCCTATCCAAATAGTCCAGCTTTCTTCCAGCCACATTGTTTCAAATAATCTCGAATCGACTTTTTAATGATTGAAGTATCTAACTTAGATTCAACAATTCCAACTTTACCGCTCTTCTTGTCCTGTCCAATGCCAAAAGAAATACTTTTCTGATAAGTCTTTCCCTTAGAAAAGGAGATGTCTTTACTGAAAGATAGTTTACCGTTATGCATCCTAATACTTGATGTCTTACTAGAAGTGCTATCAACTTCCTTCCATTTCCCGTTATCTTTCAAAGTAACTGTAAAAGTAAACTCTTTGTCCTCATCGGAGATTCCACCCTCAGTGAAAAACCGGGCATCCATCCATTTCCATGTGCCAATAATCGAATCTCCTTCAACAGCAACTTCCCAAGGATTGTTATCAGAATTTAGAGCCTTTGGTGCATCGCTTAAAACTTTTTCTTTCTCAATCATAAGAAATCATCTCCTTCTTTTGGTAATCATTACTGAACATAACTAACCTTATAATACCAAGACTAGTCATATCGCCAGTAGTACCCCTTTCATTTTTGCGTATCTTCGGAAAGCCGGAAGGTATCGACGAACTGCTTGTATTCCGAGCTGGAAGTTCCAAAGGATTCGAGGCCATAGAGGCCAGTGGACGAGTAAACGACCTCTCGACGCATGATCACCGAGGAGTCCTCGCTATCGTGACCGGTGTAGGAAATGGCCATATGCCCGTCCACGGTGGTGAAGGAATACTTGTCAATCTGCAGAAGACGAGCGACATTGGTCAAGACCTTACGTTTCTGCGCGTCATTGAACCCCTTGGTGTCCTCGACTTGCTTCCGAGTGAATTTGGTGACGGACACAGCATAGTTGATGTGATCCTTGTCATTGACCGTCGAATAGCGGGCATAAGCGCCGGTGGGATCCTTATAGGTGTCCTTCTCCGGAACGCCCGGGAAATAGACGGAATAGCCCAGATCCTTGGACGTGAACTTCTTCCAGCCCTGGGGGGCAGTGACGGAGGAAGTGGCTTTGTTCGCCGATGGGGCAGTCGACTGGGAGGAACCGCAGGCGGCCAGACCTATCGTGAAAGCCATCGTTGCTATGATAGCAGAAATCCGCCTGAAAGACCTTTTCATATCAAACCTATTTTTCTTTCTTGTCGTTTCTTGCTTTTCCATTGTAACACCTTCTAAAGTATGCGGATAAAAATAATCTGGAATGGTTTTATTTTCAATTAAACACTGAATAATATATTTCCAAGGACTCCGCTTTTGATCATCAAGCTCTTGAGGTAGTGAACTTTTAAATATTGAACGCCACTTGGGGTCTTGGCGCCGCTTTTTAAACTGTTTTTTAAAAGCTTTGGTATATTTAATTACTCTCGCTATTTATTTTGAAGACTCCAATGCGTCATCGGAGCTAAGCAATTGATCTAATTCTTTAAGGTTACGGGCTTCGGGTAACTTTTCTTTTCCAGATAGATCATCAATAACTTCTTGAATCGAATTTTTTAACTGCCGATTAGGGATTGAATAATATTTAGGTAAACCATCATGAGCAACTGTTGTTAATGTCATGCGCATAAAATCAGAAATTGTTAGACCATGGTTAGCCAATACGTCTTTGGCTTTACTTTTAATAGTTCCGTCAATTCGAGCTTCAATTCTTGCCATTCTCATCACCTCAGCAATATTGTACGTTATCTGGTGTACAAATTCAACCATATTTAACTAGGTTAAACTCTTTACAGAACGAGCAAAGATTCTTACATTAAAGACAACCATACAGTCAGAAAGCCGGGAGTAAGCTGCTTTTTTAGTATTTCTTATGATATACTTAAATTAAAAGTCGAGGTGGCCTTTATGTTTTTATTAAAACTACATGATTTAATCAAGCATAATTATGGAAATGGCTTGTATTCCAAAGATTACAGCTATAGGTCTAATAATTCTAATAGCCTATCAGACTTTGATAAAGGAAAGTTTCAAGCTCAGACTGATTATCAAAGTGGAAAAGCGTTCAAACACTATCCTAAATTACTATTT